>OGYY01000908.1_pt1 | contig 28103 bp, 25 predicted proteins | sample 1576671 | NCBI WGS metagenome assembly OGYY01 (sample SAMEA3541593, study PRJEB24748) | human gut metagenome | biome: human gut; feature: human-associated habitat; material: faeces | place: China | collected 2012 | reverse complement strand
ACCAACGCCCCATGACGACGGCCTTGCCGGTGGTGATGGCCTTGAAGCGGCGCAGGTCGCCCGGCAGGTGCCAGAGCATGCCTCCGCGCAGGCCGATGGCCCCGCCGCGGTCAGCAGCCACTATAACCGACAGCTGCGCCGCCGGACGTATCTGCGAATATTCCTTGCCGACGGGCCGGATGGAAGTGCGCCGCTCGTCGCCGTCGACCATGCCCTCGGTGGGCACCAGGTTCTGTATTGCCATAATGCAAAGTTAGCAATAATTTCCGAGACGGCGGCAGGCCGCGGGCAACGGCGCCTTTCCGGGTTTGACAAAAATTTGCTAACTTTGCGGCGCGGTAGGGACCGCAAGCCCCCGTGCCGCATTCTCTTATGGATTACACTGTTCTCGATTTCCTTTCGCTCCTGGGCGCCGTGTGCCTGTTCCTGTACGGCATGAAGGTGATGAGCGAAGGCCTCCAGAAAGTTGCCGGCGACCGGCTGCGCAACATCCTGGGCGCAATGACCAGGAACCGGGTGACCGGCGTGCTGACCGGCATCCTCATCACGGCGCTGATCCAGAGCTCGTCGGCCTCGACGGTGATGGTGGTCAGCTTCGTCAACGCCGGCCTGATGTCGCTGGCGCAGTCCATGGCGGTGATCTTCGGCGCCAACGTCGGCACCACCGTCACCACCTGGATCATTTCGGCGTTCAGCTTCGAGATCAACATCTCCACCTACACCATAGTGCTGCTGGCGGTGGCCGTGCCGCTGATGTTCATGAAGAAGGGGGGCTACAAGTCGCTGGGCGAGTTCATCGTCGGCTTCTGCTTCCTGTTCATGGGCCTGGACCTGATCAGCACCTACGTGCCGAACCTGGAGGAGAACCCGCAGATGCTGGCCTTCCTGCAGGACTACACGCAGATGGGCATCGTCTCGGTGCTGACATTCTTCTCCGTGGGCATCATACTGACGATGGTGGTGCAGTCGTCGGCGGCCACGTTCGCCATCACGCTGATCATGTGCTCGCAGGGGTGGATCTCGTTCACCCTTGGGTGCGCCGTCATCCTGGGCGGCAACATCGGCACCACCATCACGCCCATCCTGGCGTCGCTGAGCGGCAACCTGGCGGCGCGGCGCACGGCCATGGGGCACGTGCTGTTCAACGTCGTCGGCTCCATCATAGTGCTGCTGGTCTTCTACCCCTTCGTGCACCTGGTGGGCGACATCACCGACGCCTGCATGGGCCTCGACCCCTGCGACATCGACCGGGCGCAGGAGCTGGCAATGTCCGGGAAGACCCTGCTGGACGAGGCCGGCCGCGAGATCTCGTTCGACCAGAAGACCGTGGCCTTCGGACTGGCCATGTTCCCCACCGTCTTCAACGCCGCCAACCTATTGGTGATGATATGGTTCACCCGGCTCTACGTCAAGGCAGTGTGCTGGCTCATGCCGGCCCGCCACCGCGACACCGAGGAGGAGTTCACCCTCAAGTACATCGGGCGCGGCCTGCTCGGCACCTCCGAGCTCAACCTGGCCCAGGCCCAGAAGGAGATCGTGGTATACGGCGAGCGTGTGCAGCGCATGATTGGCATGGCCGAGACCCTCGTGGGCTCCGACCCCGACTCACAGGAATACCTCGACAACGTCAACCGCATAGAGAAGTACGAAGAGATCTCGGACCACATGGAACTCGAGATCGGCATGTTCCTCAACAAGGTGGCCGAGGGCCGGCTCTCGCCCGAGGGCAAGAAGGAGACGGCCGCCATGCTCCGCATCATCTCAGAGATAGAGAGCATCGCCGACTCCTGCCTCAACGTCTCCAAGACCCTGCGCCGCAAGAACCAGGCCAAGGTGAACTTCGACCAGTGGATCCAGGCACAGATCGCCGGGATGTTCCGCATCGTCGACGCCGCCATGGACAACATGCTCGCGCTGCTGCGCGAGATGGACGCCCCCGACGAGGCACGCGTCATAGAGGCATACAACCGCGAACGCGAGATCAACAACTACCGCAACCGCCTGCGCGACGACAACATCTCCAACATCAACGACCATAAGTACAACTACCAGGAAGGCATCTTCTTCATGGACCTCATCAGCGAGGCCGAGAAGCTCGGCGACTACATCCTCAACGTCGTCGAGGGCGTCAAGCACCGCTTCAAGGAGGAGGCCTTGGCCTGACATAGACCGATTCATTATCCACCCATGGAAAAAAGACTCGAAAACACATACTGCGTGATCATGTGCGGCGGCGTGGGCAGCCGCTTCTGGCCCTTCTCGCGCCAGGACCGCCCCAAGCAGTTCATCGACTTCTTCGGCGGTGAACTGCTGGTCAATGACTCCTGGTCCGGCAGTCGGGTGACAACGCTGCCGGGGCAGCATGAGCTGTTCCCCTCCGGGTGCAGCGATCAGCGGACCAGCCATCTGCATATGCGGGGTGTCCGGCCGGATGTGATTTTGGTCTATCTCGGCACCAATGACTGGGCGAACGCCGTCCGGCCCATGGAGGACAGCGGAGTGTCCGACGAGTGGTATTCTGTGTTCGAGACGGCCTACCGGCGAATGCTGCAAAATCTGCGGGTCAATTATCCGGATGCCGAGCTCTGGTGCTGCACACTCTGCTCCACTTATATGAGTACCGATCCGGCTTTTGTATTTCCGGAGAGCGTAGGCGGTATCTCCATCGAGGTATATAACGATATCATCCGCCGCACGGCAGTGCTGGAGGGCGGCAGGCTCATCGATCTGTATGCCTATCACCTGCCTTATGATGCCATCGACGGCTCTCATCCCACCAGGACCGGCATGGAGCGGCTCGCAAAGCTTGTCTTGCGTGAGATGCTGGGCAAAGAGGCCGATGCAATTCTCGATTGCAGGGATGGACAGCATGAATACATGGCTTTTGAAGAAGGTACCGATGAAACCAGATACATATGCAGATGCTGCGGAAAGTTGCTGACCGTAAAAAACTGGAAGCTGTTGACGCAGAAGGAGCGCCGACCCATACCGGATGACTCGGAATATGTGATGCTGCCGCCGGATACCACGGTGGTCCTGTATTCCGATGTACTCCCCCTTACGATCCCAAGCACTGGTGAAAAGCTGCGGATCAAAAAGCCGATGGTAACGGTAGGCAGAGCGCCTGACAGTGACGTCCGCCTGAGCGCACGGACCGTGGCACGGAGGCAGGCGGCCTTTTTCTATGAGCAGGAAATTTGGTTTGTGCGAGACAATTTTTCTACCAATGGTACGTGGATAAACGGACGTAAGCTCATACCGGGAAAGAAGTATCAGCTTGCGGCCTATGATGAGATCGCTTTTGCAAGGACTGAGAAGGTCATATTTGACCTGCGGAATGAGTCGTACACACCTCCCCGGCAGGAAACGCCGCCGAGTCCAATGGGCGATTTTGCAGGGGAAAAGCGGATAGGGGAGTATGAGATCATCCGGACACTTGCCCCGTTGAGCGTAAAGGACGTTTATTTGGCGAAAAGCTCCCGTACGGATAAGCTTGTGGTGCTGAAGCCTTGCCGAAAGGATGATCGTCCCGCCCAAAAGGCCATCCGTGAGCTGCTCCTGAAGGAAGCTGACCTCCTCCGGCAGCTGGATCACCCGGCCATTCCAAAGCTGGTAGAGGTTCTGGAGGATGAGGAGACCCTCTGCGTGGTCCGGGAATATTTTGATGGCGAGACACTAGAGAGCGTCATGGCCAGAGAAGGGACTCAGGATCTGATCTAAGTGGTGGATTGGGCATGGCAGCTATGCGATGTGCTGCGCTATCTGCATGAGAGAAATTATGTCTACCGTGACATGAAGCCGGGAAATATCCTGCTGCGGCCCGATGGCCGTCTTGCACTGATCGATTTCGGCACGATGCGTGTCTATAAACCCGGCAAAGCGGGGGATACCGTCTGTCTGGGTACATGGGGCTATGCCGCCCCGGAGCAGTTCGGCGGTATGGGACAGACCGATGCCCGGACAGATATCTACGGTCTGGGGGCCACGCTCTATTATTTGGCGACCGGCTGTAACCCCGGCGTGCCGCCCTATGAGATAGGCTGCATCCATGCAATGCATATCGACGGCTTCCCGCATCAGTTGGGTGACTTGATCCAAAAGTGTGTGCAGCCCGACCCGGTGAGGCGCTTCCAATCCTGCCGGGAGCTGATGGAGGCACTGGAGGATGCCTCCTTCGACGTTACCACCAATCAGGAGAAGTTGGCTCAGTGGAAGCGGATCCTGCGCCGGGAGGAGCAGAGCTGAAGCTCCCGCTCCCTGTAAAGTAAATCCCTGTTCCTTATCCCCCTCCGGCCCCAGCCGGAGGGGGCCTTTTTTCCCGTCAATCCCGCCGATTCGTGAAAATGTCAGACACGCCCCTACGTTTTTATTGCAATTCTCCGAAAATAATTATATAATGTGAAATACCTATTGGTATGCGAATGGGAAAGGTCTGCAATATGGAAAAGATCCTGTCTGTATTGGAAAATATCAAAGGATACCTGCCCCTGATCCGTCTGGCGGACCTGCTGGACGTGGCCATCGTGGCGTATCTGGTGTATAAACTGCTGTCGCTGGTGAAGAGCACACGGGCCGCCAACATCCTGAAGGGTGTGGCTATTTTTCTGGCGGCACTGTGGCTGTCCTCGAAGCTGAACCTGCGGGTGGTGAATTACATCCTCAGTCACATGGTGGAGTGGGGCGTACTGGCCCTTATCATCGTGTTCCAGCCGGAGATCCGCCGGATCTTGGAGCAGCTGGGCAGCAAGAACATCCGTCTGCTGCGGACGTTGGCACCGGAGAAGGAGCTGCCGGAGTTGGAGCGGGCCATCGACCAGACGGTGCTGGCCTGCACGGAGATGTCCCGCACCCGCACGGGTGTGCTGATCGTCTTCGAGCGGAAGATCTTGCTGGACGACGTGGTGCGCTCCGGTACCACGCTGGATGCCTCCGTCTCCAGTGAACTGCTGAAGAACATCTTTTTTGTCAAGGCACCCATGCACGACGGCGCTGTCATCATCCGTAACGGGCGGATCCTGGGGGCGGGCTGTATGCTGCCCCTGTCTAAGAATGTGAACCTCAGCCGGGATCTGGGGATGCGCCACCGGGCGGGCATCGGCATGAGCGAGAATTCCGATGCCGTGGTGGTCATCGTCTCAGAGGAGACGGGATCTATCTCCGTGGCTATCGGCGGGATGCTGAAGCGCCACCTGCAGGCGGAGACCCTGTCCCAGCTGCTGCATAACGAGCTGATGCCCCAGCAGGAGGAGACGGACAAGGTCCGCTTCCCGCTGCGGGAACTGCTTCGGGCCCGGAGAAAGGGGGCGCAGGAAGATGGAGAAGAATAACACCAGCCGCAAGGTACTGCGGATCATCGGATCCATTCTGGTGGCGATCGCTCTGTGGATCTATGTGGATACCGTCACCTCGCCGGAGGTGACGCTGAAGGTGAAAAATGTGCCGGTGGAATTCTCCGGCGAGGATACCACACTGGCAGATCGTGGTCTGATGCTGCTGTCGGGCTATGATACCACCGTGGATCTGGTCATCAAGGGCCCCCGGAACGAGCTGCGTAAGCTGGACCGCAGCAAGATTCGGATCGTGGCCAATACCAGCAATATCAAGGAGGCCGGCAGCCAGACCCTGACCTACGAGGTGGTGTTCCCGGACAACATCCGCAGAGGGAAGCTGACGGTGGATTCCGCCAGCATTTACAGCATCACCGTCACCGTGGGCGAGTTGGACAGCAAGGAAGTACCCATTCAGTGCGAAATTGTGGGCAGCGTGGCTGACGGCTACATGGCCGGGGAGCTGACGCTGGATCCGGAGGTGCTGCTGCTGCGTGGCCAGCGGGACGACCTGCTGAATGTCAGCTACGCCAAGGTGCGGCTGGATATCACCGGAGCTGACAAGACGGTGGTGCAGGCGCTGGAATTTGAGCTGTACGACCACAACGATGTGAAGATCGAGAACAGCGCCATCCGCAGCAGTGAAAAGCTTATCGGCGCCACCATGCCGGTGTCGACGGTGAAGGAGGTGCCTCTGCGGGTGAACTTTGTGGAGGCCGTGGGGGCCACCATGGAGACAGTGGACTACACCATCTCTCCCGCCACGGTGAAGCTGGTGGGCGAGAAGGCCCGACTGGATGAGATCGACAGCATCGTGCTGGATACCCTGTATGTGCAGGATCTGGAGGATTCCCAGAGCCTGACCTATACCATCCCCGTGCCGGAGGATGTGACCATTGCCGACGGCGTGGACACCGCCACCGTGACGGTGGTGGTCCGTGGCGTCACGGAGCGGACGCTGACCGTTTCCCGGTTCACCTTTGAGAATGTGCCGGAGGGCATGACCGCCACGGCAGAGACGGAGTCGCTGAACGTGCGGCTGCGGGGCCTGACAGCGGAGGTGAACGCCCTGACGGCGGAGAACGTCCACATCGTGGCAGACCTGTCCGGCCTTACCGGCGCAGGGGTCCACACGGTGCCGGTGACCATCCGCATCGAGGGCTACGAGAATATCGGCATCAAGGGCTCGTATCAGATGGTGGTGGATCTGTCGGTGACTCCGGATGAGCCGGGGCAGCCGTAGACATAGCAAGAGAGGTGTAAGCGACCATGACACAGATCGCAACGGTTGAAAAGATATTGCCCGGCGGCTTCGTGGAGATATCCGTCCCCCGAAAGTCTGCCTGCGGCCACGACTGTGAGGAATGCGCCGGCTGCGGCATGACCGGCGCCGCCATCCACGCACGGGCCAAGGACCCTGTGGGGGTCCGGCCGGGGCAGAAGGTGGTGGTGGAGAGCGCCACCCGGAAGATATTGGGTGTAGTGGCGCTGGTATATCTGCTGCCGGTGGTGGGCTTCCTGCTGGGCTACTTCCTGTCGGAGGGACTGGCGGAGGGCGTCCGCTACGCCATCGCCATCGGCGCAGCGGCGCTGGCCTTCCTGCCCAGCGTGGCCTATGACCGCCACGCCAAAAAGACGGAGGCCCTGACCTACACGGTGGTGCGGGAGTTCTGATGTTCGGCTATGTGCGTCCTGCGGCGGATCGGCTGACTCAGGAGCAGACAGACCTGTTCCGCAGCGCCTACTGCGGCCTGTGCCGCACGCTGGGACGGCGGTACGGCCTGCCGGCCCGGATGATTTTGAACTACGATCTGGCCTTTCTGGCCATTCTGCTGGCCGGCGGCAGCGGCTTTTCCTGCGCTCGCCATCGCTGCCCGGTGCATCCCATCCGGGGCTGCCCCTGCGGGGAAGAAAACCCGGCGCTGGATGCGGCGGCGGATCTCAGCGTCATCCTGACCTGGTGGCAGCTGCGTGACGGCGTGACGGATCACGGCTTCTTCGGGGGCCTGAAATACCGGCTGGCCGCCCTGCTTCTCCGCCGCAGCTACCGCAAGGCCGCCCGCCTGCGGCCGGATTTTGACCGGCTGGTGCAGGGCTGCCTGGGAGAGCTGACGGCGCTGGAGCAGGAGAATTGTCCCTCCATTGACCGCCCGGCGGATACCTTCGCCCGACTGCTGGCCGGTGCGGCAGAGGAGGAGCCGGATCCTGTCCGGCGGCGGGTGCTGGCGCAGCTGCTGTACCATCTGGGCCGCTGGATCTACCTGACGGACGCAGCGGACGATCTGGCCAAGGACCAGCGCAGCGGCAGCTACAATCCGCTGCCCCTGCGATTTTCGGTGCAGGAGGGCAAGCTGACGGAGGAGAGCCGTCAGGAGCTGGCCCAGACCATGGACCGATCCGTGGAGCGGATGGCGGCGGCCTTCGAGCTGTTGGAGTGCGGCGTATGGCAGCCGATCATCGAAAGTGTGGTATATGCGGGGCTGTATCAGGTGGGAAACGCCGTTTTGAACGGCACCTTCCATCAGCGGCCCCAGAGAGAGAAATACCCTGAACGAAAGGCAGGACACGGCGATGCGTGATCCCTATCAGGTGCTGGGCGTCCCCAGCACCGCCACAGACGAGGAAGTCAAAAAAGCCTATCGGAATCTGGCCAAAAAGTACCATCCCGATAACTATCACGACGATCCCCTGGCCGATCTGGCACAGGAGAAGATGAAGGAGATCAACGAGGCCTACGAGGAGATCCAGAACCAGCGCAAGCGCGGCGCCTCCGGCAATGGCTACGGAGCCTACGGCGGCAGTTATGGCGGCTCCTACGGCTCCTACGGCGGCAGCTATGACCCCGCCATCCAGCGCATCCGTCTGGCCATCCGTCAGGGGAACCTGAATCTGGCGGAGGAGCTGCTCAACGCCCGCAGCGACCATAACGCCGAGTGGAACTTCCTGAAGGGAGCCATATGCTTCAAACGGGGCTGGCTGGACGAGGCCAAGCGCTATTACGAGACGGCGGTGCAGATGGACCCCGGCAACCCGGAGTACCAGCAGGCACTGGCTATGGCGGAGGGTCGCTCCGCCGGTTACCGTCCCGCCGGATACAGCCGTGTTACCACCGGTGGCTGCGACGATCCCTGCACCCGCCTGTGCGGTACCATGCTGTGCTGCAATCTGCTGGGCGGCGGTGGCTATTTCTGTTGTATATAAACGGGGACCCCCATCCCCTTTGAAGGAGGATAAAGCTGTGGTCAAGAGCATGACCGGCTATGGCCGGGCGAGAGAAACAAGAAACAAGCGGGATATCACCGTGGAGGTGCGTTCCGTCAACAACCGGTATCTGGACTGTACCGTGAAGCTGCCCAGAGCCTATGTATTCGCTGAGGATGCCATCAAGGGCCGTGTCCAGAAGGCGGTATCACGGGGCAAGGTGGACGTGTTCGTCACCATCGACTCCTCCGCTGCGGACGTGTCCGTGGTGAAGGTGAACGAGCCGCTGGCACGCAGCTACTATGAGGCACTGCTGCGGCTAAAGGAGACCTTCGGCCTGTCGGGGGAGGTCACCCCGGTGGAGCTGTCCCGCTGCCCGGATGTCCTCTCCGTCACCAAGGCGGAGGAGGATCTGGAGACGCTGGCGGAGGACATCTGTCAGGTGACGGATGCGGCGCTGGCGGCCTATAACCGGATGCGAAGTGTGGAGGGCGTGAGGCTGGCAGAGGATATCGCCGGCCGGGCCGATACCATCGAGCGCACCGTGGCCCGTGTGGAGGCACAGTCTCCCCAGACGGTGTCAGCCTACCGGGAGCGGCTGGAGAGCAAGATGCGGGAGGTGCTGGCCTCCACCACCATCGATGAGACCCGTATCCTGACGGAGACGGCCATTTTTGCCGACAAGATCGCCGTGGACGAGGAGACGGTGCGCCTGCACAGCCACCTGTCCCAGCTGCGGGATATGCTGCGGGGGGATGAACCTGTGGGCCGGAAGCTGGATTTCCTCATTCAGGAGATCAACCGGGAGTGCAACACCATCGGCTCCAAGTGCAGCGACCTGACCATTACGCAGGACGTGGTGAATATGAAGGCCGAGGTGGAGAAGATCCGGGAGCAGGTGCAGAACATCGAGTAAGGGAGCGTTCTATGGAGCTGGTAAACATCGGATTCGGCAACCTCATTGCCGCCGGGCGGCTGATCGCCGTGGTAAGCCCGGATTCGGCCCCCATCAAGCGACTCATTCAGGAGACACGGGACGGCGGGATGCTCATCGATGCCACCTATGGCCGAAAAACGGCGTCGGTACTTATTATGGACAGTGACCATGTGGTGCTGTCGGCACTGCCGGCGGAGAAGCTGGCGCCCCGTCTGGGCGTCCGGCTGGAGGATCTGACAGAGGAGGAAGCTTAAGTGCAGAGAAGAGGTAAGACATTCATCGTATCTGGTCCCTCCGGCGTAGGAAAAAGCACCGTGCTGAAGGCGCTGTTTGATCAGCGGACGGACCTGTATTTTTCCATTTCCGCCACCACCCGTGACCCCCGTCCTGGGGAGGTGGACGGTGTCCACTACCACTTCATCCCGGCGGAGGAGTTCCACCGGATGGTGGAGGAGGACGAGTTTCTGGAGTATGCCGAGTACGTAGGCAACTTCTACGGTACCCCCAAGAAGTACGTGGACCGTGCCATGGATGACGGTCGGGACGTCATTCTGGACATCGAGATCCAAGGCGCCAACCAGATCTGCGCCAAGCGGCCGGAGACGGTGCGTATCTTCATCGCTCCCCCCTCATGGGTGGAGCTGGAGCGCCGCCTTACCGCCCGTGGTACCGACAGTCAGGAGGTCATCCAGAGCCGCCTGCTGCGGGCCAAGGTGGAGCTGCAGACTGCCAGCAGCTACGACTATCTGGTCATCAACGATACCGTGGAGCAGGCGGTGGCGGAGCTGGCGGCCATTCTGTGCGCCGAGCACTGCCGCCCGGCGGAGCGTCTGGAGCAGCTCCTGCATAAATAAGTCAAATTACAGCCGAAAGGCAGATAAGGAAGGTCGATCATTATGATGCTGTATCCCGCAATGAACAAGCTGACGGAGTATATCCCCAACCGTTATATGATGGTGAACGTGGTGGCCCGCCGGGCCCGCCAGATCGCTGAGGAGGCCGAAGCCACCGGCCAGCATTTGGACGAGAAGCCGGTGACGCTGGCCATCCACGAGGTGGCTGAGGGCAAGTTCGACGCCCACACCATCGACACGGAGATCGAGGAAGACTGAGGGAGGGACCGTCAATGACGCAGATCGCCAAGGTCGCTGTGGCGGCGGCTACCTACGCCATTGACAAGCCCTACGACTATCTGGTGCCGTCCGGTATGGAGCTCTCCGTGGGCTGCCGGGTCACGGTACCCTTCGGGCGGGGCAACCGCACCGCCGAGGGCATGGTGCTTCAGCTGCGGCAGGAGGTGCCTGCCAAGCCCCTGAAGGCCATCCGCAATCTACTGGATCAGGAGCCGGTGCTGACGGAGAAAGAGATACGGCTGGCCCTCTGGATGCGCCAGCGGTACTTCTGCACCTTCTACGATGCCCTGCACACCATCCTCCCGGCGGCGGTGTGGTATCGCTACCGGGAGATCTGGAGCCTCTGCCCTACGGCAGAGGAGGAGGGCCTTACGGAGCGGGAGCAGGCGGTGTGCCGGATGCTCTCCGACGGCCCGCAGGAGCGGGAGACCCTCTGCACCGCACTGGGGGAGGATATCCCGTCGGTGCTGTATCAGATGAAAAAGAAGGGACTGGTTTCCGTGGAGACGGAGACCAGCCGCAAGGTAAAGGACCACATGGTGGAGCTGGCGTCCTTAGCCGCCCCGGCGCAGGAGGTGCTGGAGCGTCTGGAGCGCCGCCGCCGGTCCGCCCCCCGGCAGTATGAAGCTGCGGCGTTTCTGGCCAAGTGCGGCGAGACCACGGTTCACGACCTGTGCTATTTCACCGGCGCTACCCGCCAGACCCTCCGCAGTCTGGAGAAGCAGGGCCTCATCGCCCTCCGCAGCCGGGAGGAGTACCGCATCTCCCCACGGGAGTACGGTGTCCCGGCGGAGGAGATCACCCTGAACCAACAGCAGCAGGAGGCCTATGACACCATTCTCCGCCAGACGGAGACGGGCCGGGCCGGGGTGACGCTTTTACAGGGCGTCACCGGCAGCGGCAAGACGCTGGTGTATATCCGTCTGGCACAGACCCTGCTGGAGCAGGGAAAGTCCGTGATGATCCTGGTGCCGGAGATCGCCCTGACCCCTCAGATGATGGCTCGGTTCACCGCCTACTTCGGCCGAAAGGTGGCGCTGCTGCACAGCGGCCTGCGGCTGACGGAGCGGTGGGATCAGTATAAGCGCATCCGCCGGGGCGAGGCTGCGGTGGTGCTGGGGACCCGCTCGGCGGTGTTCGCCCCACTGGAACGGCTGGGCCTCATCATACTGGACGAGGAGCAGGAAAGCTCCTATGAATCGGAAAAAGCCCCGTGCTACCACGCACGGGATATTGCCAAATACCGCTGCGTACAGGAAGGAGCCCGTCTGGTGCTGGGCTCCGCCACCCCCACGGTGGAGACGGCCTATTACGCCCGCATGGGGGATTACGGCCTCTGCCGCCTGACGGAGCGCTTCAATCAGCGCCGTCTGCCGCAGGTCATTCTGGCGGATATGCGCCGGGAGCTGCGGGACGGCAATTTCAGCTGTATCAGCCGCCCTCTTCAGCAGGAGCTGGAGCGGAATCTGGCGGCGGGGGAGCAGAGTATCCTGTTTCTGAACCGCCGGGGCAGCAGCCGCCAGCTGCTGTGTCCCCAGTGCGGCTACGTTCCCCAGTGTCCCCGGTGCAGCGTCTACCTCACCTACCATTCCGCCAACAGGCGGATGATGTGCCACTACTGCGGCCACTCCCAGCCTGCGCCGGATACCTGTCCCGACTGCGGCGGCGCCATGAAGCATATCGGCTTCGGTACACAGAAGGTGGAGGAGGAGCTGACCCGGCTCTTTCCCGGTACGGAGCTTCTGCGGATGGATGCCGATACCGTGGGAGAGGGCCACGAGAAGCTCCTGCGGGAGTTCCAGCGCCGCCGCATCCCCATTCTGCTGGGGACTCAGATGGTGGCCAAGGGACTGGATTTCGCCGGGGTGACGCTGGTGGGCGTGCTGGCGGCGGATCTGTCGCTGTACGTGGATCACTACCGGGCGGCGGAGCGCACCTTCAGCCTGCTGACGCAGGTGGTGGGCCGGGCCGGCCGGGGGGAGAAGGAGGGCCGAGCGGTGATCCAGACCTACACCCCCCGCAACGACGTGATCCTGGCGGCGGCGGAGCAGGACTACGACCGCTTCTATGACGATGAAATTCGTCTGCGGCGTCTGCGGCGTGACCCGCCCTTTGCCGACCACTTTACCCTTACCGTTACCGGCCCGGAGGAAGAGCCGGTGCGCCGGGCCTGCGCCCAGCTGTGCGCCGCTCTGCGGCAGGCACTGTCGCAGGAGCCGTACCGGGCCATGGAGCCGGAGGTGTTGGGGCCTGCCCCGGCCCCGGTGGTGAAGCTGAACAACCGCTACCGCTACCGGATCACGGTGGTGGGCCAAAACGAAAAACCGCTCCGCCAGCTGCTGGCGGCCTATATGAAGGCCTTCGCCCGCCGCCCGGAGCATCGCAATATGGCGGTCCACACGGACTGCAATCTGATGGATTAGAGGTACGAAGGATATGGCTTTGAGAAAGATCGTATTGCAGGGTGACGAGTGCCTGACCAAGGTGTGCCGCCCGGTGACGGAGTTCAATCAGCGCCTGCATACGCTGATCGACGACATGAAGGAGACGCTGCTGGATTCCGGCGGCGTAGGTCTGGCCGCCCCGCAGGTGGGCGTGCTGCGCCGTGTGTGCGTGGTGATGAACGAGGACGAGGACATCATCGAGCTGGTGAACCCGGAGATCATCGCCGCCGAGGGGGAGCAGACGGGTCTGGAGGGCTGCCTCAGCATCCCCGGCAAGTTCGGCATCGTCACCCGCCCCTATACGGTGCGTGTCCGGGCGCAGGATCGGGACGGCAATTTTTTCGAGGTAGAGGACGAGGAACTGACCGCCCGTTGCTTCTGCCATGAGATCGAGCATCTGGACGGCCATCTGTTCGTGGAGCACACGGACCATCTGATGACCGAGGAGGAGCTGGAGGAGTATATGAACCAGCAGGAGGAAGACGAGGAATGAGGATCCTGTTTATGGGAACGCCGGACTTCGCCGTGGCCTCTCTGCGCCGGCTGGTGGAGGACGGCCACGAGATCTGCGGCGTGTTTACCCAGCCGGATAAGCCCAAGAACCGGGGCCATAAGCTGGCCTTCTCCCCGGTGAAGGAGTATGCTCTTTCACAGGGCCTGACGGTGTACCAGCCCACCAAGCTGCGGGACGGTACGGCGCTGGAGCTGATCCGTACTCTGGCCCCGGAGCTGACGGTGGTGGCGGCCTATGGCCGCATCCTGCCGGAGGATATTCTGGCGGCACCCAAGCTTGGCTCCATCAACGTCCATTCCTCGCTGCTGCCCAAATACCGTGGCGCAGCCCCCATCAACTGGGCCGTCCTGAACGGCGACGCCGTCACCGGCGTCACCATCATGTATATGGCCAGGGAGCTGGACGCCGGGGATATCATTTCCGCCGCCGAGACGCCCATCGATCCCGACGAGGACGCTCTGACCCTGACGAACCGTCTGGCGGAGCTGGGAGCCGAGACCCTGTCCCGGACGGTGCAGGCGCTGGCCGCCGGCACCGCCGGCCGCACCAAACAGGATGAGAGCGCCGTGACCTTCGCTCCCATGCTGAGCCGGGAGCTGTCCCCCATGGACTTTACCCGCCCTGCCCGCAGTCTCCACGATCAGGTCCGTGGCCTCCAGCCTTGGCCCTGCGCCGTGACGGAGCTGTCCGGCGCCACGGTGAAGGTGTACCGTACCGCTGTGGGCGGCGCCGTCAAGGCCGCCCCCGGAACGATCGTCCGGGCCGATAAGACCGGCATCGAGATCGCCTGCGGCGACGGCCGGACGCTCCGTATTCTGGAGCTTCAGCCGCAAAACGGCAAGCGCATGGCGGCGGCCAGCTATCTGGCAGGCCACCCGGTGCAGGTGACGGTATGAGCGACGTGAGAAAGCCGGACGCCAGAGAGACCGCTCTGGAGGTCCTGATGCAGGTGGACAGCGCCAACGCATGGTCCGACGGCGGCCTGAAGCGCACCATCGCCAAAAATAAGCTGGACAGCCGGGATGCGGCGCTGGCCACCCGCTTGTGCTACGGGGTGATCCAGAACCGGATGTTGCTGGACTACTATATCGGCTGCTGGTGCAGCCAGCGCCCGGAGCGGCTGGAGTCCGTCATCCGCAACATCCTGCGGCTGGGTGGCTACCAGATCCTGTTTTTGGATAAGGTGCCGCCCCGTGCCGCCGTCAACGAGGCCGTGGAGATGACCAAGCGCCACCGCCGGGAAAAGGCGGCGGGTATGGTCAACGCCATCCTGCGGAAATTTGCCGCCAATCGGGAGGATATGCCGCCCCTGCCCAAGGGCAGCCCGGCACAGACTCTCTCCCTGCGATACAGCCACCCCCGGTGGCTGGTGGAGCGTCTGCTTTCCCTCATCGGCGAGGAGGAGACGGAGGCGTATCTCCGTATGAACAATCAGGTAGTACCTACTACCATCCAGACAAACCCCCTAAAGGGTACCCCGGAGGAGCTGGAGAAGCTGCTGCGCCAGACCGGCGCACAGGTGGAGCCCCACCCGTGGCTGGCGGGATGCTTTTCCGTCAGCGGCACCGGCGATCTGGAGCAGCTGTCCGCCTTCCGGGAGGGCCGCTTCACCGTGCAGGACGCAGCCGCCCGTCTGGTGGCCACCGTGGCCGCCCCGGCCCAAGAGGATCGGGTGCTGGACGTGTGCGCCGCTCCCGGCGGCAAGTCCTTTGCCATGGCCATGGACCGCCGGGATCGGGGACAGATCCTCTCCTGCGACGTCCACCCCCACAAGCTGAAGCTCATCGACAGCGGCGCCCAGCGTCTGGGCATCACCAGCATCCGCACGGCGCTGGCCGATGCACGGGAGGAGCACGCCGCATGGCTGGAGCAGGCGGATGTGGTAGTGGCGGACGTCCCCTGTTCGGGTCTCGGCATCATCCGCAAAAAGCCGGATATCCGGTATAAAAACCCCCGTGATCTGGCCCAGCTTCCGGCCATTCAGGGGGATATTCTGGAAAATGCCTGCCGCTATGTGCGCCCCGGCGGCGTGCTGGTGTACTCCACCTGCACGGTGCTGCCGGAGGAAAATCAGGAGATCATCCACGTGTTCCTCTCCCGCCACCCGGAGTTCCGGCGGGAGACCTTCACCTTGCCGGGGCCCGTGGGCCTGTGTGACGGGGAGGCGACCCTGTGGCCCCAGCGGCTGGGGACCGACGGCTTTTACATCTGCCGAATGCGGAGGAAAGCATGACTGACATCAAATCCATGACGATGGAGGAACTGACCCATACCCTGCGGGAGATGGGACAGCCCGCCTTCCGGGGCGGTCAGGTCTTTACCTGGCTGCACCGGGGCGTCACCTCCTTTGAAGAGATGAGCGATCTGCCCCGTGCGCTGCGGGAGCAGCTGGCGCAGACGTTCCATATCACCGCCCCCACCGTGGCCCGCAAGCAGGAGTCCCGTCTGGACGGCACCGTCAAGTACCTGTGGGAGCTGGCGGACGGCAACTGCATCGAGACGGTGCTCATGCAGTATCACCACGGCAACACCGTGTGCATCTCCTCTCAGGTGGGCTGCCGCATGGGCTGCGCCTTCTGCGCCAGCACCATCGCCGGAAAGGTCCGTGACCTGACCCCCTCGGAGATGCTGGATCAGGTGCTGTTCACCCAGCTGGATTCCGGCCGGGAGATCTCCAATATCGTGCTGATGGGCATTGGAGAGCCTCTGGACAACATGGATACCGTGCTGCGGTTTCTGACGCTGGTGAACCACCCCAAGGGGCTGAACATCGGGATGCGGCACATCAGCCTGTCCACCTGCGGCGTGATACCGGGCATCCGGCGTCTGGCGGAGCTTCAGCTCCAGCTGACGCTCTCGGTGTCCCTCCACGCCCCGGACAGCGAGACCCGCTCCCGCATCATGCCCGTGAACCGGGCCTATGACGTGGAGGAGCTGTTCGCCGCCTGCCACGATTACTTCCAAAAGACGGGCCGCCGCATCTCCTTTGAGTACGCCATGATCGACGGCGTCAACGACCATGACTGGCAGGCGGACCTCATCGCCCGGCGCATCGCCGGGATGCCGGGCCACGTGAACCTCATCCCCCTGAACGATGTGGTGGAGAGCCCCTTCAAGCCCAGCCGCCGCACAGCGGCATTTCAAAAGAGATTACAGTCCCATGGCGTCACCGCCACCGTGCGGCGGAGCCTTGGCGGCGATATCGACGCCTCCTGCGGCCAGCTGCGCCGCAAGGCCATGGAGGAAGGGAGAGACCTGCAATGAGAACATGGAGCGTAACGGACCGTGGTCTGGTACGCAGCGAGAATCAGGATGCCTGCGCCGTGCTGACGCCGGACGGCTACACCGTGGCGGTGGTCTGCGACGGCATGGGCGGCACGCAGGGGGGGCGGATGGCCAGCGCCATAGCGGTGGAGACCTTCACCCGTGAGCTGAGCCGGAGCCTGCGCCCCGGCATGAGCGCCGGACAGCTGGAGCAGGCGGCGGGCTACGCCGTGGCTCTCTCCAACGATGCCGTCCGGGAGTACGGGCTGGCCCATCCGGGCTTTGAGCGTATGGGGACGACTCTGGTCTCCGCCGTGGTCCGGGACGATCTGGCGCTGGTGAGCAACGTGGGCGACAGCCGGGCCTACCACATCACCCGTGAGGGCATCCGGCAGGTGAGCCGGGACCACTCCGTGGTGGAGGATATGGTGGAAAAGGGCGACCTGACCCGTGACGAGGCCCGGCACCATCCCCGCCGCAACCTCATCACACGGGCGCTGGGGACGGAACCCGGTGTGGCGGCGGATGCCTTCCCGCTGAAATGGCAGCAGGGGGACTTCCTGCTGCTGTGCTCCGACGGACTGATAAATACCGTGTCCGATCAGGAGCTTCTCTTCGAGGTGATTCACAGCGAGCCGCTGGACACGTGTCTGGATCGGCTGCTGGCCCTCTCCCGTCAGCGGGGAGCGCCGGATAACGTCACTGCTGTGCTGCTTATGAATATCTGAAGGAGATGACATCTATGGATCAATATATCGGAAAAATGCTGGATAACCGCTATGAGATATTGGAGCTCATCGGCAGCGGCGGCATGGCCAACGTCTACAAGGCCAAGTGCCACCGCCTGAACCGAATGGTGGCGGTGAAGATCCTGAAAAACGATCTGGCGGAGAACGCCGACTTCCGCCGCCGCTTCCGGGACGAGTCTCTGGCGGTGGCCCAGCTGTCCCACGCCAACATCGTGTCGGTGTACGACGTGTCCCGCAGCGGCGACACGGAGTATATCGTCATGGAGCTGGTGGACGGCATCACCCTGAAGCAGTACATGGAGCGCCGTGGCAAGATGGACTGGCGGGAGGCGCTGCACTTCATCACCCAGATCATGCGGGCGCTGAGCCATGCCCACAGCCGGGGCATCATCCACCGGGACATCAAGCCCCAGAACATCATGGTCCTGCGGGACGGCAGCGTCAAGGTGACGGATTTCGGCATCGCCTGTCTGGCCAGCGCCAGCCAGACCCTGACGCAGGAGGCTCTGGGCTCCGTCCACTACATCTCCCCGGAGCAGGCCAGAGGTGACCGCACCGACGCCCGCAGCGATATCTACTCCGCCGGCGTGGTGCTCTATGAGATGCTTACCGGCCGTCTGCCCTTCGAGGGGGAGTCCGCCGTGTCCGTGGCCATCCAGCACCTGAGCTCCGTCCCACTGGCCCCCCGTGAGATCGATCCCGATATCCCGGAGGCGCTGGAGCTGATCTGCATGAAGGCCATGTGCGCCAATCTGGAGAAGCGCTACCCCTCGGCGGATGCCATGCTGGAGGATCTGGAGAAGTTCCGCAAGAATAACTCCGTGGACCTTGGCTATATCCGTGCCGATCTGGAGGAGCCGGAGGATCACGAGCCTACGCAGGCCATCCCCACCGCCGCCATTCAGGCCGCCCGCAAGGAGCGCACCCCGGCGGAGGAGAAAAAGCGGGATAAAAAGCTCATCGCCATCGTGGTGGGTGGCTTTGCCGCAGCGCTGCTGGTGGTGTTCCTGCTGTTCAAGTTCGTGTTCAGCGGCATCAACAATAACCCCGCCGCCCAGTCCTATAAGGTTCCCGATGTTCTGGGCAAGACCGTGGAGGAGGCCCAGCAGATGGAGGGCATCAAGGGCGTGTTCCAGATCGAGGTGGCCGGCAGCAAGGCCGACAGCAACTATCAGCCCGGCCAGATCATCGAGCAGGACCCCAAGTCCGGCCATGTCCGCAAGAATAACCTGAAGATCACCGTCTGGATCTGCGCCAAGGAGGAGACCAACCTCATGGTGAACGTTCTGGGCGAGGATGTGCAGGACGCCAAGGTGGAGCTGACGAACCTGAATCTGAACCTGAACGTCCAGATCCGGGAGGTGTACTCCGACGAGTATGCCGCCGGTAAGGTCATCAGCAGTACCCCCGCCGCCGATGAGAGCATCAAGAAGGGCGACAGCATCCTGCTGACCGTCAGCAAGGGGCCTGAGACCAAGCCCGTCACCGTGCAGAATTACGCCGGTCTCAGCGTGGACGATGCCGCCCTGCAGGCCGAGAACGCCGGTCTCACCGTGGGCGCTCACCAGTATGAGTACGATGCCACCGTGCCGGAGGGCAGCGTCATCCGCCAGAGCCTCGCTCCCAAAACGGAGGTAGCCCCCGGCACCGAGATCGTCTTTACCGTCAGCAAGGGCCCCGAGCCGTCTCAGACCACGGAGCAGACGGTGACGTTCGATATCCCCGGCGAGTACCTGAATCCGGAGCTGGGCATCCTGAACGTGGAGATCCGTCAGGATACCACCGTCGTCTACTCCACCACGGTGGATACCACGGACCCCGCCGCCGCCCGTTCCGTCAGCCATACCTTCACCGGTGACAGGGGAACCAGCATCACGGTGTACCTGTATATCAACGGCACCGAGGTGGCCTCTCAGGTGGTCAGCTTTTGAGCCGGGGCCGCATTGAAAAGGCCCTCAGCGGCTTCTACTACGTCCGCACGCCGGAGGGGCTGCTGCAATGCCGGGCCAGAGGAAAATTCCGCCGGGAGGGCATCAGTCCGCTGGTGGGGGACTGGGTACAGGTCCGTGATCTGGGAGGCGGCGAGGGCTTCGTGGAGGCCATCGAGCCCCGGCAGAATCGGTTTGCCCGCCCCGCCGCCGCCAACATCGACCAGCTGGTCATCATCGGCTCACAGGCCATCCCCACCACGGATCCCTACCTCATCGATCGCATTGCCTCCATTGCTGCCCTGAAGGGCTGCCGGGTGCTGCTGTGCCTGAATAAATGCGATCTGGACCCGGCGCAGGAGCTATACGACAGCTACGCTGCCTCCGCCATTCCGGTGCTGCGGGTCAGTGCCGCCACCGGAGAGGGCCTGCCGGAGCTGCGCCGTGCCATGAAGGGAAAGCTGAACGCCCTCACCGGCAACTCCGGCGTGGGCAAGTCCAGCATCCTGAACGCCATGGAGCCGGTGTTCGGCCTGCCGGTGGGGGAGGTCAGCAAGGCCCTGGGCCGTGGCCGCCACACCACCCGCCATGTGGAGATGTTCCCGCTGGACGAGGACACCTACGTTATCGACACACCGGGCTTCTCCTCCTTCGACACGGAGGAGTTAGATCTGGAGCTGAAGGCCCGCCTGCCGGAGACCTTCCCGGAGTTTGCCCCCTATCTGGGCCAGTGCCGGTTCGTGGGGTGCAGCCATGTGAAGGAAAAGGGCTGCGCCGTGCTGCAGGCGGTGAAGGACGGTAAGATCCCCGCCAGCCGCCACCGCAGCTATGTGCGGCTGTATGACGAGCTGAAGGACCTGCGGGACTGGCAGCACAAATAGAGAACGCTCAGAGAGAGCGGAAGCATCGCTTCCGCTCTCTCTTTGTGCGCCGCCGCTGTCACGCCCGCCCCTCCCGGCATATACTGCCATAGAAGCGAAACGGAGAGGGAGGGACGTCATATGAGACACGGAGACGGCTGCGGGAGATTTCTGGGCATCTGTGCACTGGGGCTGGGACTGGGCATCCTCATTGCCGCCATCTTTCCGGTGGGCGTGCTGATGTTTCTGGTGTCGTTCCTGCTGATCGCCTGTGGGATCGCCTGCTTGAAGGATAGGAGGTAGCTGCTGTGAAGATCGTGGTTTGGAAGTCGCCCCGTCTGCTGCGTGGGGTTCTGCGGATGCTCTTCGGCATCCGGGAATAAACGGCGGAAACGGCTCATAGAGTAGTCCTGCACAGTAAGAAATTACGGGAGGACGAAAACATGGAGCTGGAACTGCAATATACGGAGCTGTCCTGCTGCGAGGCAGGGGAGAGCGTTACCCTGACGCAGGAGGAGACGCTGGAGGCGGCGATCCCGGAGTACTGCCCGGAGGTCACCCGCATCGTGGACGCCGTAGGACAGCTGTGCCTGCGGGAATATACGAGCCGGCAGATCAGCGGCTCGGTGCTGGTCACGGTGCTCTATACCTCGGAGGAGAGCCCCGGCCTGCGGAGCCTGACGCTGCCGGTGCCGTTTCTGACCCAAGCGGACGACAAGCGCCTCACCGGCTGCGACACCGTCTGCATGGCGGGACGCCTGCTGCTGACGGAGGCCAGAGCCGTCACCGGCCGAAAGCTGTACCTGCGGGTCATGCCGGAGCTGACTCTCACCGGCTACACCTGCCGCCGCCACCGCATCTGCACCGGCGTAGGGGAGGAGCCTACCCTGCGCCTGCACCGTCAGGAGCAGTCCCTTACCCTGCTGACCTCGGTGACGCAGCGGCAGAGCAGCGTGACTCAGGAGCTCCAGCCCCAGGACTGGGGCGAGCCGCCGGAGGAACTGCTGGCCCAGCGCATCTGCCCCCGCATCACCGGCAGCCAGCCGGTGGGGAGCCGCCTGCTGGCAAAGGGCGAGGCCCGCATCTGCCTGCTGTACCGCACGCAGGACGGCTCCCTCCACACATGGGAGGACACCCTGCCCTTTTCCTGCCTTCTGGACGGCCTTACCGTCCCGGAGGAGGCGCAGGTCACGGTCACCGGCTCCTGCGGCACGGCCCGGCTCATCCGCAGCGACGGCGCAGCCGCCATCGGGGTGGAGCTGACCCTGAGCCTACTGGTGCGGACCTATGAGACGGTCACCGTCGCCCCGGTGACGGACCTGTACAGCACCCGCTGGGACACCGCTCTCCAGCGCCAGAGCCTGACCTTGACGGAGACCTGGCCCCCGGAGACGGTACAGCCGGAGGTACATCAGGAGCTGGAGAGCCGCCCCTTCCTGTATGTGACGGCGGCGGACTGCGGTGCCGTCACCACAGGGCAGGAGGGGGATCATACCACCCTCCGCACCCCTCTGCGGCTGCGGCTGCTGTATCTGGATGAATCCGGCGCACCGGTCACGGCGGAGCGCACCGACGAGGCCGCCGCCCCCGTGCCTGGGGATGTGACCACCGCCCGTGCCGCCTGCCTGTCTCCCAGCCTGCGCCCCTCCGGCACGGGACTGGAGCTGACGGTCCCGGTGGAGCTGACGGTGGAGCGCAGCCGCCGATGCACATGGGACGCCATTACCGCCGCAGAGCTGACGGAGCCGGAGCCGGGACGGCGTCCCTCTCTGGTGCTGTGCCGGCCGAAGAAAGGGGAGAGCCTGTGGGAGCTGGCCAAGCGCTACCGCACGGATGAGCAGGCCATCTGCGCCGCCAACGGATTGGAGCAGGAGACTCCGCTGCCGTCGGGGCTGCTGCTGATCCCCCGTGTAAGATAGCAGAAAAAGAGCGTAGGCGATGCCTGCGCTCTTTTTTCGTAGAAAGCCTTATCCCTGTGCGTACCGGGCCAGAAACTGCCGGGTGCGCTCCTCCTTGGGGTGATCCATCACCATGCGTGGCTCCCCCTGCTCCACGATGACGCCACCGTCCATGAAGATGACCTGATCCGCCACATCACGGGCAAAGGCCATCTCGTGGGTGACGATGACCATGGTGGTGCGCTGCCGGGCCAGCTGCCGGATGACCTTCAGCACCTCCCCGGTAAGCTCCGGGTCCAGCGCCGAGGTGGGCTCATCGAAGCACAGGATGTCCGGCTTCATGGCCAGCGCACGGGCAATGGCCACCCGCTGCTTCTGTCCGCCGGAGAGCTGGTGGGGATAGTGTCCCATCCGATCTCCCAGACCCATCTGTTCCAGCAGGGCTTCGCCCTCCCGGCGGATGGCCTCCGGGGTCTCCCCGGTTCTCTCGGAGTTGGCCAGCAGCCGCCGGGCCAGCGTTACATTCTCCAGCGCCGTATATTGGGGAAACAGATTAAAATCCTGAAACACCAGCCCGAAGTGCAGCCGGTTCCGCCGCCGCTCCTGAGGGGACAGGCTCCCGTCCAGCAGATTCCGTCCCCGGACGGCGATGCGGCCGCTGTCGGGTGTCTCCAAAAAGTTCAGGCACCGCAGCAGCGTGGTCTTTCCGCTGCCGGAGGAGCCGATGATGGACAGAGCCTGTCCCTCCTCCAGCGAAAAGCTGATGTCCCGCAGGACCTTGGTACCGCCGAAGCTTTTCTCCAGCTGCGCCACCTCCAGGATCGCCATAGTACCCCCTCCTTACCGAAAATAGCTGAGCCTGCGCTCGATGTACCGGAACAGCAGTGTCAGCAGCCCCACAAAGGCCAGATAGAATACCCCCGTGTAAAACAGGGGCCATGTGATGCCCTGCGCCTTGATGTAGCTCTCGCCCACCTTGGTCAGCTCCATGATGGAGATGATGCGGGCCAGCGAGGTGTCCTTCACCAGCGTGATGATCTCATTGGACATAGGCGGCACAATGCGCTTCACCATCTGCAGCAGGGTGATCTTAAAGAAGATCTGCCTGCGGGTGAGGCCCAGTACCTCTCCCGCCTCCCGCTGCCCGGCAGGCACGCCCTCAATGCCGCCCCGGTAGATGACGGAGAAGTAGCAGGCGTAGTTCAGCACGAAGGCCACGGTACACGCCAGCATCCGCTGGCTGCCCCAGATGTTGTGGCCCAGCCAGATGCCGGGGCCGTAGAAAATCAGGATCAGCTGCAGCATCAGGGGCGTTCCCCGGACGATCCACACCAGAACGTTAAAAAACCAGCTGACCGGACGGCACTTGCTCATGGAGCCGAAGGTCACCGCCAGCCCCAGCGGCAGAGAGAATACCAGCGTCAGGGCGAACAGCTTCACCACCTCACGCAGCCCCTCCAGCAGGGACAGTGTCACAGACCAGAACATGGGAAGAACTCCTTACACTCAGATTTCACAGGCCGCCCTTTTCACGGGCCGCCATAAAAAATGCCGCTGCGGCGGACAGCCCCCGCAGCGGCATTCTGGCCGTTATTTACTGACCACGCACCACCACGACCTGTGCGTTCTTGCAGTAGGCGTTGGTGCAGGCCATGGCGCTCATAACGCCGTCGGTGAGGGTCATGCCGTTCCACACCACGTCGATGGCCTTGCTGTCCAGCTCATTGATCTTCTGACCCCAGTCAATGACCACGAACTGAATTTCCACACCCAGACGCTCCGCCACCAGCTTGGCAAGGTCTGCGTCAAAGCCGATCCACTGGCCATTTTCATCCTTATAGTCCATGGGGGCGAACTCCGTGATGCCCACCACCAGCGTACCCTTCTGCTGGATATAGCTGACGTCACTGTCCTCTCCGGTGGTGAAGGTGCTCTCCTGTTGTGGGACCAGCAGCTCCTCGGTGATGCCGTACTGCTGGGCCAGCTTCTGCATGGTTCCGCTCTGATAGGCATCGCCCAGCACGCAGTTGATGTACTGCGCCAAATCGGAGCCCTTGCGGCAGCCGATGCCGTACTCCTCCTCGGTGAGCCTGTCGGTGTAGGTGAGATCGGGGTAGCTGGTACCCTCACCGATCATGGCCCCGGCCATCAGCAGATCGATGATGGCGGCGTCGGAGGTGCCGGAGGCCACCTCCATCAGGGCGGCGGCCTGATCCTCCAGCGTGGTGACCTTCCAGCCCTTCTCCAGAGCGATCTCTTCACCGGCGGAGCCGCCCTCCACGGCGTAGGTCAGGACCTTTTCGTCGGAATCCTTGCTTCCGCCGTTGTTCTTTTGGCCGCAGGCGGCCAGCAGGGAGGCGCTGATGGTCAGTGCCAGCGCCAGACACAGAAGCTGCTTGAACTTTTTCATGGGAATATCCTCCTTGATATGGTACACGGATGTGTGGTAACAGATGTATTGTGTTTGTATTGTGTTAGATGGTGATGCACTACGTTTGGTCACGTTGGCCTGCATGGTCCGGATCGAGCTGCGATAGGCTGCGCTGCAATGCACTGTGCCGGGCAGCACAAGCCCTACGCTGAGTGGCATAAGCCCTGCCGCTATTATCGCTTACTTTTCCGGAACTTGCAAGCCCCGCCGCAGATTCCCGCCACCGTTTTCTGCGACTTTCCGCCTGTCCTTACCACAACCCTACCGGCCCTTCTGCCGATGGCCTATGCCGCCGATTTCCGTGGGCGGTTTTCGACAGCCCTCATCGCAGCGCCGTTTCTGTTGCTGGCTTCCGTTGTTGTTTTCGTCGGCAGATTCCAGCCGCCTTCGCCGTCGCCCGATTGGGATTTTCGCAGGTTTCCTCTCTGCGGGCCTTTATCAAGAACCGCCGCCGAGATTTTCACCGGTTCCCTTGGGGCAACGAGGGGGCTATGGAAGCTGCCCCGCCGGAGGCTGCCCCACTTTTGGGGCGCCTGTGCTTTCTATCTGTTATCGATGGTGTCGCTCCATACCAAAACCTCATTTCTAACGAAACCGCATGGATCAAAGCTGTCTCTCTCGTCTTTCTACGGTCTATCGCATGGCACCGGGCAGCCGCTCCCGCAGTTTGCGGTTCCGCTTGACCATATGCTCCCGGTCGCTTATTCACAGCGACTGGTTGTCCCGCTGACGATGGATATATTTTAACACTTTAACGAAGTAGTGTAAAGATGCACATACGTAAAAAATAGATTGATAGATGCAGATGAATTTTATGCAGAATATACATATCCTGCCCATGCGTCTTAAGAAGAGATGTCTGTTCCCAAAGGGAGATGGCACCCCGGAAGCAACCGGGGCGTCCAGAGGAGAAAAACGGACGGAAAGCGGCTCCCTTGCAGGTCCATACGATGTCCACAGACTGTCAGGAAAATGGGGGAAGTGTCCAATTTTTGCGTATTTTCTCTAAAAGTTCAGAGATTGTCCATTGATAATCCGGAATCGGAATTGTATAATAAAAGAAACATTCTGGAGAAGCGAGGAAATCACTATGGCTTTTGTGGAATTTGAAAAGGTCAGCAAGATCTACCACACCGGAGCGGTGGAGATCCCGGCGCTGCGGGACGCCACCTTTCAGGTGGAGAAGGGGGAGATCTGCGTCATCGTAGGGGCCTCCGGTGCCGGAAAGACCACGCTGCTGAATATTTTGGGGGGTATGGATACCCTCACCGGCGGCACGGTGAAGCTGGATGGCCGGGATATCTCCCGCTACGACCGGCGGCAGCTGACGGAGTACCGACGCCGCGATGTGGGCTTTGTGTTCCAGTTTTATAACCTCATTCAGAACCTCACGGCGCTGGAGAACGTGGAGATCGCCGCCCAGCTCTGCCCCCATCCGCTGGATGCGGCAGAGGTGCTGCGGGAGGTGGGACTGGGGGAGCGGATGAAGAACTTCCCGGCCCAGCTCTCCGGCGGCGAGCAGCAGCGGGTGGCCATTGCACGGGCGCTGGCCAAGAACCCCAAGCTGCTGCTGTGCGACGAGCCAACCGGTGCGCTGGACTATGTTACCGGTAAGAACATTCTGAAGCTGCTGCAGGACACCTGCCGCCGGACGGGGATGACGGTGGTCATCATCACCCACAACTCCGCTCTGACGGCCATGGCGGATCGGGTCATCTCCATCAAGAGCGGCACCATCCAGTCCGTGCGGAAGAATGAACACGTCACCCCTGTGGAAGAGATCGAGTGGTGAGGATATGCTGCTGAAAACTGCTTTTCGGGAGATCAAAACCAGCTTGGGCCGGTATCTGGCCATTCTGGCCATTATTGCGCTGGGTGTGGGCTTTTTTGCCGGACTGCGGGTGACCCGCACCGCTATGATCTCCACCGCCAATCACTATTTGAAGGATCTGGCCATGTTCGATGACCGGATCCTCTCCACTCTGGGCTGGACGGAGGAGGATGTGGATGCCTTCCGGAAGCTGGATGGCGTATCCGCCGCCGAGGGCGCCCGTTCCGCCGACGTGCTGTGCGTGGGGGAGGACGGCTCCGACATGGTGCTGAAGGCCCACTCCCTGACGCAGCAGGTGAACCGCCTGAGCTTACAGGCGGGACGGCTGCCGGAGAAGGCTGACGAGTGCGTGGTGGACGCATGGCGCTACGATGAGAGCGCACTGGGCAGCGTCATCCGGCTGTCGGACAACAACTCCGCCGATACGATGGATACCTTCGCCAGCCGGGAATATACGGTGGTGGGCGTGGCTGCCAGTCCTATGTACGTCAACTATGAGCGGGGCGGCACGGCGCTGGGAAACGGCACCGTGGCGGCGTTTGTCTATCTACTGCCGGAGGGCTTTGCGATGGACTACTACACGGAGATCGACGTGACCCTCACCGGGGCAGATGACCGCATCTATACGGCGGCCTATGACGATGTCGTGGAGGCCATGGAGCAGCCCCTGAAGGATCTGGCAGCCCAGCGGGCGCAGCTGCGGTACGACTCTCTCCGCAGTGAGGCGCAGGAAAAGCTGGCGGATGCCCAGCAGCAGCTGGACGACGCCCGGAAGCAGCTGGAAACGGGCTGGGCGGAATACTACGACGGCCTTGCCCAGTACAAGGACGGACATGCATCCTATATAGAGGGCGCCGGCCAGTACCGGGATGGGCTGGCAGAATACGACAGTGGCCGGGCGGCCTATGAGACGGCCCGGAAGGACTATGAAAACGGCGTGAGCCAATATAATCAGGGGCAGGCCGGCTATGAGGAGGGCCAGCGGCAGTATCAGGCGGCACAGCAGCAGTATCAGGCGGCGCTGGCGCAGTATCAGATGCTGGAGCAGCAGGCGGCGGCCCTGCCGGAGGATAGCCCGGAGCTGCCGGTCCTGCAGGCCAAGCTGGCGGCCATGAAGGAGCAGCTGGACGCCACAGCGGCGCAGCTTTCTCAGAATCAGGCTCAGCTGGAGGCAACGGCGGCGCAGCTGGCCCAGAGCAAGGCCCAGCTGGATGCGGCGGGTGCGGCGCTGGATGACACGGAGCGGCAGCTGACACAGGCGAAGGAGAAGCTGGAGGAGTCGGCCCGGCAGCTGGCGGCGGCCAAGGCCCAGCTGGAGGAGACAGGTCCCAAGCTGGAGAGCGCCCGGCAGGAGCTGGAGGACGGCGAAAGGGAATTGTCCGACCATGAGGGGGAACTGGACGATGCCCGGCAGAAGCTGGAGGATCTGAAAGAGCCGGACACCTATGTGCTGGGCCGGGACACCAACGTGGGCTATGTATGCTTCGAGAGCGACACCAACATTGTGGCGGGAGTTTCCCGTGTGTTCCCGCTGTTCTTCTTCCTGCTGGCGGCGCTGGTGTGCATCACCACCATGACCCGCATGG
>OGYY01000905.1_pt1 | contig 28155 bp, 34 predicted proteins | sample 1576671 | NCBI WGS metagenome assembly OGYY01 (sample SAMEA3541593, study PRJEB24748) | human gut metagenome | biome: human gut; feature: human-associated habitat; material: faeces | place: China | collected 2012 | reverse complement strand
AAGAAGTCCCAAAAACAAACTCCAAGAAGTCCTGAAAATAAACTTCAAGAAGTTTACATTTCAAACCCTAATTATACTAATATCAGTTATAATAAACAGAGTGATAATGATTCTGATCTAATCCAATCTGAGGGGATGGGATATGATCCTGATGGGAAAGTTATTCTGCAGACATATGAAGAACTGATAAAGGAAAACATGGACTTCGATGCGTTATTGACTGCACATCCTCTGGATAAAGAACTGGTGCAGGGAATTTACGAACTGATCCTGGAAACTGTGTTATGCCAGAATGACAGGATTTTAATTGCAAGCAGCTGGTATCCTGCAGAACTTGTGAAAAGTAAGTTTATGAAATTGAAATATGTTCACATTGAGTATGTCATGGAGTGCTTTCGGAAAAATACGACCAAGGTAAAAAATATCAAGAAATATCTTCTGGCGGCATTGTTTAACGCTCCCAGTACCATTGACGGATATTATACTGCAGAGGTGAACCATGATATGCCACAGTTTGTAGTTTGATCGAGAAAGGTGGAAAAATTATGCGTTTCTTAATATTTTTGGTAAAGCTCCCACTGAAGCTTATACTGATACCTGTATGGCTGCTATTGGCGGTTGCCGGAGTAATCGTAAGTCTTATCGTAGGCATATATAACTTTGGCAGAACGATTGCGGCTTTTATCCTCATACTGCTTCTGATAGGTGTTCTTGTCTGCTATCATGACTGGATACAGGCGGGGATACTGATTACATTGTATTTGATTCTGTTTGCGCTACTATTTGTTGGGACGGCGGTGGAAGTAATTCTGGAAGAAATCCGAAGCAGAGTCATGGGATTTATTCTTTCGTAGAGAAAAAGGAACGGAGAGTGAAAAATATTGAATTACATACATGAAATCTTTGAAAAGGCAACGATCCGGGGTATCGCTGATTATCTTCTATTCGGTAAAGGTCCGGATCCGGATGAAAGAAGTTATGAGGAAAGGCTGGAGGAACCATATAAGCGGTTTGAACAGGCAGTTACAAAATATGATAAGAATCCGGCATCCGAGTTGCTTGATCTGTCAAATGAGATTACAAGTGAAACTGCCTGTGTGTACATGGAGATAGGGATACAGATTGGAATGTTACTTATACAGGATATGATTAAGAATATCAGCAGAGAAGAATCTGCGGGGAGTGAGAGAGATATTTAAAAAATAAGGATATTGTCCTTGACATATACGTTGCGTATACGCTTATCCTTTAGTTGTGAGGAGGTGATTCTTATGTTGTTGAATGAGATAGCAGAAAAAGTCGGAATGACAAAACGTGCAATTAAGTTCTATGAAGAAAAACATTTAATCTCTGTAAAAAAGGATGCAAACGGATATCGTAATTATACAGACGAAGATTTTGAAACATTAAAAAGAATATCCGTATATCGAAAACTTGGTATCGGGATTAATGACATTCAGTATATCTTAAGGACAGATGATAAGAGTATTCTAATAAAAATCTACCAAAAAAAATTAGAGGAACAAGAAACCCGGGATGCTGAAATAAAAGCATTAAAGCTTTTTATAGAAGATAATGATGCGGTAAAAGCAGATGAATTTTTAGATTACCAGACAATCAACCGTGCGATTGAATCTTTGATACCGGGTGAGTGGAGTAATTACTTTATCGATCATTTTAGCCCTTTTTTAAATATCAGAATGAAAACGGAAGAGCAAAGACAGGCTTTAAAAAATCTGATGGAATATTGTGATGAAACAACAATAAGGGTGCCGCGTATCATGAAACTGGGGGTTAGGTTAGCCGGAGGCATTAAGAATGAAACAAGATCTGCTGACGAGATGATTTCCTATTATCGTGATATGAGTAAAGAAACCTATGAAGCCTTAAAGGAAGGTGTATTAAAAGGTGCAAAACTGAAATCGGGAATATTGAAATACCATCCATCCTACGTGGCACAGCGTAGAATGCAAAAAGAATTTCAAAATAAAGGGTATAATGATATTTTTATACCAAATCTTAAAGTGTTATCGCCATTGTATGCAGAATATAAAGATGCAATGGATCAAGTGAATGATTGTATATGCAGAGAACTGGGAATATATTATGATTCAAATTACAACGTAGTTTTTAAGAAGTTCTAATATTTTTTTTAGGAATAGAGTTTCTCCATCACTGTATCTTTAATTAGCAGATCTTCTTTATTATAAAGGTTATCTTTAGTTGTCATATTGCCAATAGTAATTGGTTGCTCAAAAACATTAATGTATACTATACTTTTCTAAAGATAAGAAAATCGTTTGGAGGAGCGGATATGAATTTTAATGAAAAACTTATAGAACTTAGAAAAACAAAAGGTTTGTCACAAGAAGAGTTAGGGAATGCATTAGGGGTATCCAGACAAACGATATCTAAATGGGAACTTGCCCAGAGTTATCCGGATTTTCAAAGGCTTGTTCTATTAAGTGATTATTTTGGATTATCGTTGGACGCTCTTGTAAAAGATATTGATGTGCAAGATGTTCGAGAAAAAAATCTGAATGAGAAGCAATTATCAGCCATTTATGACGAGATAACGAATGCAAAAAGTATTATCAAGACGGTGGTAAATGTTTTTGCTGTTATTGGAATTTTGGGAATTACACTTTGTATTCTGGCTGGTATTTTGTGGGGATAATAAGATGTAAACTAAGTTTTGAAAGCCTGTTTGTATCTCGTTTATGAGAGATAAACGGGCTTTTTTAGAAGGTTATATTTAAATGGAAAGTATACTTGACATTTAAGGGAATTGTGTATATTATAAAAATGTAAAGGAAACTTTCCATTTTGTGAGGAGAAAGAAATTGAAGAATCGTATTGAAGAATTGCGAAAGCAACATGGATTAAAACAGGAAGAGCTGGCAAATATACTGGAGGTATCAAGGCAGACCATTGGTTCTCTGGAAAATGGACGATACAATCCCTCCATTCAACTTGCCTTTAAAATTGCCAGATATTTTCATATGAGTATTGAAGATATCTTTATTTATGAGGAGGAGTAAGCGATGAAGAAGAAAATGTTACTGATTGAATTGATCACAGGTATAATAATCCTTTTGGGAGGTCTGATGACTTATGGGCTGGGTATCCATAATATTCTGCCTGTTCCCAGACCAGATTTAGTTGTATGGGGGACTACTCTCGTAGGAATTATATTGATACTATCCGGTTCAGATCTTTTATCAAAAAAGACGAAAGCAGAAGAAATTGAGGAATACGATGAAAGAAACATTGCCATAGGAAACGCGGCAATGGCACTGGGATTTAAAGTTATGACGACACTTTTTGTATTAGTATTGTTTGCCCTCATTTTCGCTGGGTATATGAATGAAGTTTCTTGTTTTGGGATGATTGCTGTTTTCACGATCAGTCAGATGGTGACAGTTTTCTATACGGGGTATCTTAATAAAACAATGTAGGAGATGGCAGGTATGAAGAAAAGAATGGATATTGGTATTTTATCGGTTGGTATTATTTTGTTGGTAGTAGGATTATATTTGATTGGGATCAATGAGAATCCGCAAGGTATTTTCAGAGTATTGCCATTTGTCTGTATTGGACTTGGCTGCGGTATGTTTGGTCATGGAATGGGAAATATTATCAGTCGTCAGGCATTGAAAGGAAGTCCGGAAATTGCTCGTCAGATAGAAATTGAGCAGAAGGATGAAAGAAACATAGCTATAGGCAATCAGGCAAAAGCAAAAGGATTTGATATGATGACTTTTGCATTTGGAGCTTTGATGATATGTTTTGCCTTAATGGAGATAGAACTGGCGGCTACGCTTCTTTTAGTATTTACCTATCTTTTTGTGGAAGGATATGCGATTTATTATCGGTTTAAATTGGATAAAATGATGTAAAAGGTACCTACCAAAGTAATAGATAAGGAGGCTGTGAAAATGAGAAAATGTATTCGTTGTGGCAGTGAGATGAAGGAAAATTGTGCTGTAAAAATAGAAGGAGCAGGATATGGAATCGTACTGTCTGCTGATGAGCATAAACTGTTTGGAGGGAGAATGGGTAAACCTAGTGTGGCTATCTGTCCCAAATGTGGAGAAGTTTCCATTTATCTTAAAAATGTTGAAAAATTGAAAGCGTAGTTTGTTAAGTGTTGAGGAGGATAATATATATGAGCCATCATATAATTCTATCGAATTGCCTCATTAATACATTAGCACTCCTCTTTCTGCCGGTGCAAAAGGATGTTTCACTAATTTTTTTAGATCTGATGCTGGCAGAACGATAGAGACGTTTATTCTCATACTACTCCTGATAGGTGTACTTGTATGCTATCAGGACTGGATACAGGCAGGAATACTGATCACACTTTATTTGATCCTGTTTGCATTGCTATTTGTTGGTACGGCGGTGGAAGTAATCTTGGAAGAAATCCGAAGCAGAGTAATGGGATTTATTCTTTCGTAGAGAAAAAGAACGGAGAGTAAATAATCTTGAATTACATACATGGAATCTTTGAAAAGGCAACTATTCTGGTTGTTGCACCAGATGCAACCGGAAATTGACATATTGAAAAGTGCTGATTGGTAGTGCGCAACCATCCAAAACGCTACAATCAAACCATAATAATTGTACGAGGAGGATTTAAGTATGATATTTGCGGAAAAACTGATTCAACTGCGTAAGAAAGCCGGATGGTCTCAGGAGGAACTGGCGGAACAGATGAATGTATCCAGACAATCGGTATCCAAGTGGGAAGGAGCTCAGTCTGTCCCTGATCTAGAAAAGATGATTCGTCTTTCCAGACTATTCGGTGTGACGACAGATTATCTTTTAAAAGATGAGATAGAAGAGGAGGTTGCACCTGCAGTTAGCGAAGAGATTTCATCCAGACGATACGTGTCACTTCAGGAGGCGAGTGATTTTCTGAATGTCAAAACAATAACATCAAGGACAATCGCTTATGGTGTGTTCCTGTGTATCTTATCACCGATCTGTCTTTTGATGCTGGGTGTGCTGAGCGAGAGCGGGAAGTACGGCTTGTCCGAAGATGTGGCAGGAGCAATTGGTATGATCATTTTGCTGTGCATTGTCGCTATCGCGGTAGCGATATTTATCTATAGCGGAAGTAAGACATCTTCCTTTGAATATCTGGAAAAAGAAGTGTTTGAAACTGAGTATGGGGTGACTGGCATGGTGAAGGAAAGAAGAGAAGCATTTCGCGACACGTACATCCGGAATAATATCATCGGGGCATGCCTTTGTGTTTTGGCCATCATACCTTTATTTGCCGGGGTGATTATTAATGAGGAAAATGAGATTTTTCTGGTATTTATGCTCTGCATTACTTTGGTGATTGTCGGAATCGGTGTGATGTGTTTTATCAGAGTGGGCATAATTTGGGAAAGCTTTGACAAATTGCTTCAAGAGGGTGATTATACGAAAGAGAAAAAGACACATCCGGTCAGTTCTTTGGTTACTCTTGTATACTGGTTAGTTGTTACGGCTATTTATCTGGCTGTAAGTCTGCCGACCAAGAACTGGGAAGAAGGGTGGATCATCTGGGTGATTGCGGTTGTGTTGTTTCCGGCGGTGATTGCGGTAACAAAAACGATCAGTCATGAGAAATAGCTATATGTCAAAATGCTTTGACATGCCTAAAATTTGCTGATGTCAGATGGTTTTGATAGCGGAAATCCTATTCTCTGAAATAGAATAATCTCAGGAGGAAACGAAAATGGAAATTGGAAGACAGATTAGAAAGTATCGTCAGGAATTAAAAATGTCTCAGGAAGAACTGGCGGAGAAAGTGTTTGTTACAAGACAGACGGTATCTAATTGGGAGAATGATAAAAATTATCCGGATATTAATAGTCTTCTTCTGCTTAGTTCTCTTTTTGGAATTTCTCTGGATATTCTGGTTAAAGGAGATGTTGAAAAAATGCAAGAAATGATTAAAAACGAGGACATTAGAAAGCTGAAGCAATATGGTTGGATTTATACGATATTACTTATCATTGTTTGTGTGTCTGTAGTGCCGCTGTTTTTTCTTTTATGGCCGGTTGGAATTGGAATCTGGATCTGTATTTACGGAGTGACCATGTGGATTGCTCATAAGATTGAGAAGGAAAAGAAAGCAAATGATCTTGGAACGTATAAAGAAATTAAGATGTTTATAGAGGGAAAACGTCTGGACGAAATAGAAAAGCTCCGGGAAGAAGGAAAAAGGCCATATCAGACATGGTTACTGGCGGCGTTGTTTGCAGTGATTGGTTTTGCTGTTGCGGCAGGAATTGCAGCTGTACTCTATTATTTTGGAATAATACAATTATAAATACAGTGGCACGTTCATTAGTGAACGTGCCGATTTTATTTTGCAAAAAAATACTGTTGATATCCATTAGCATCTTATATTTCTGTTCTCTTTTCATCAGACTGTAAATTTTCTATTTTTTTTAAGCCATTAATCTGTGTAATTGTTCCTGTTTGAACTTTACCTTAACGATTCTATGTGATAGAATATATTTAGTAATACAATGTATATTCTGGAGGAAACAGAGATAAACATATCAATGGAAATAACGAATAGTATGAAAGAAATTTCCAACAAATCATTTGATTATGAGGTGAATGCGGGCATGAGATTTAAAGGAAAAGTAGATTTGTGGTTCTGGATTGCAATGATTATCGGAGATGGAATATTGATTTCTGCTATACTTTCAGAACCGGACAGCATAGCATGTCTGGTTGGACTCATTGTCTACAATATGGCATTTCTTCCTTTCGTGTTACGAAATTATGTTGACGTTTCTGATGAACATGTAACAATTGTGTTTGGTTTTATAAAACAATCGATCTCTCTTTCTGAACTGACAGAAGTACGCCGTACGAAAAATCCGATTTCATCTACTGCGGCATCTTTGGACAGGATCATACTAAAAGGAAATCATAAAAGTATGATGTGTGCCGTCAGAAACAGAGATGATTTTCTGGATTTGCTGAAAAGGAAGAATCCTGCTGTACAGATTAATTCGAAAAGACAGAAGACAGAAAACAGCTGGCTGGAAAAGGGAGTATTGATTTTTTGTCTGCTGACGGCAGTAATTGTAGCTATTCTGCTTTTTACTGGAAATATTACCTATGAATATGGAGACCGTGCTTTTAAGATTAAGGCATCTTACTGGGCAGACAAAGAAATTGCATATGAGGATATTACGCAGATTTCCTACACAGATAAAAATGTTGATGGTAAACGGGTGGGGGGATTTGGAAGTTTCCGTCTGCAGATGGGGAATTTCAAAAATGAAAAATACGGAAATTATAAGAGATACACCTATACCCAATGTGATGCTGCAGTGATATTAAGTACAGAAGAAGATATATTTGTACTTAGTGGCGAAAATCAGGAAGAAACGCAGGCGCTCTATAGAAAACTTTCGGACGAGATTGATGTCGGTGATAGTGCATTTCGGTAAGGAGGCGAAAGAAAAATGGGATTTTGGATTTATATGCTGATTATGGATCTGCTTGTTCCAGTTACATTGATTGGTTTCGGAAAATATTTTAAGACTAAGGCACCGAAAGAAATTAACGCTGTATTTGGATACCGTACATCGATGTCTATGAAAAACCGTGACACATGGGAATTTGCACATAAATACTGTGGAAAAATCTGGTTCATATGTGGCTGGATTCTTCTGATTGTAACGATAGTTGCTATGATTCCTTTTTTTGGACAGGGAGCTGATGTGGTAGGAATTGTGGGAGCGGTTTTGCTTGGAGTACAGATGATTCCATTGGTCGGGTCAATATTACCAACGGAACTGGCATTGCGGAAGCACTTTGATAAAAGTGGAAATAGAAGGTTGCCAGATCATATGAAGCGGGGTGATGAAACTGAAAGATAAATATGAAAGCCAGATGAAAAAAGGCGTTCTGGACATGCTGGTTTTGAAGCTGCTTGAGGAGAACGAAAAATATGGATATCAGATTATTCAGGAATTAAAAGAAAAAAGCAATGACAGATTTCTGTTGAAGGAAGGGACTTTGTATCCTATTTTATATCGTCTGGAGGATGATAATTATATAGAGAGCAGATGGAGCGAACCACAGGGAAAAAGAGTGCCTCGAAAATATTATATACTTACGGAGAACGGTAGGACTGCATTGCGGGAAATCAAGGCACTTTGGATGGACATAACCCAAAACGTATTCAAGATTATGGGGGAGGAATAAGAATGAATAAATCATACATCAATAAAATTGTGAGAAAACTGAAATGTTCAGGAAAAAAGAAAAAGGAGATAAGATGTCAGCTCACAACGGAACTGGAAGAATACGGGGTTGACATTGATACAAAAGAGCTTATAAAACGAATGGGAAACCCAGCGGAAATTGCAGAAGAGTTTAATCAGAATTTTTCTGAAGATGAAAAGAAAAAATATCGGCGCGAAAAATTTTTGAAGATTATTGCATGGGTTGCAGTAGTTTTAGTGGCACTGATTTTACTTGCGTATTGGGCTCTTCCGAAACAGACTGCTTTGGAAAATAGTAAAATATTTCGGGAAGACAAAGTTGTAGAACAGGCAGAGTATGTAATTGATTTGTTGGATGCAGAGAATTATGATAAGCTTACTGAAATTTCAGATCCTGTTTTAAAAGATTATATACAAGAGGAGTATTTGGAAACTGCAAAAGAAGAAGTTTTTGATGATTGGGGCAAACAAGTTTCCATAGGAAAGATATATACTGCTGAAGTCACACAAATGGGTAAAAAGAGTGCGGTTATTGAAGTGCATGTCGAATATGAGAATACAACTGTAATATATACTCTTTCTTTCAATGAAGACATGATGCTTCAGGGATTATTTATGAAATAGAAAGGAAAACCTTTTGTAGGTGATTGTTGAATTGATTCAATTAATCTGCATAGAAATAAAAATAGCTCGTTCAAGATAAGCGAGCTATTTTTATTTCGCTAAAAAGTTACTGTTGATATCCATCGGCATATTATATTTCTGCCCTCTTTTCATCAGACTATAAAGCTTAAAGCTCATCAGTTCCGGAGTCGTATAAAGTGAACTGCAGAAACTGAAGTAGTCAAGATCCTCCTGTTTTGATAAGGCAGCTACGTCTTCATCCTGGATCAGCAGGTCGGCGGCAAACAGATTTGCCTGATACTCTGTTTCGTTGATCATATTATAAAGCCGGTTGTCAGACATAGGAGCCATTTTGAGCTGTGAGCGGTGAAGCGTAATGTGTCCCAGCTCATGAGCAGCAACGATCCGTTTCTCTTCTTCGGAAAGGAAACTGCTAAGCATGACATAGATTGTCTGGCAGCTCATAAAGCAATACCCTTTTAACCGATTGTAACGGGAAGTTTCCCCTACGATCACATGCAGGCTTTTCAATATTTCTATCGGATCTCTGGTTTGAAATTTTTTAACCAGAGCTTCTGTCTTTTTGTATATATAATCATTTCCCAAATAAATCACCCCGTATATGTAATGAACCCCTGAAATTAAAAATATTGGTTAGATTATCAGTATTACTATATCAGATAAGATGTCCTATAAAACGTACATCTTATTCCTGCGGGGCGTCTTTCAAGTATCTTTTTGGTGTAAATTTTTTTGCACGTTTTTTTGAATCCAGATAGAGCATCTGGATCTCGTCCATAAAAGCTGTTTTATCATCATCTGACAATTCTCCGCCGGCAAACATAGCGGCCGCCTGTTCCAGTATCTGCTGTGCCTGTTTTGCGCCTCTGGATCCGTACTGTTCTGCAGCCTCTGTCACAAAAGCCTCCTCTTCTGTCATCAGGTAAGAGACATCACATCCGAGAACATCAGCAAGTTTTTGGTAAAGTTCATGCTGTTTTGGATAACGGCCTTCTATCTCCCATCCACGGATGGTACGAAGAGAAACACCAATGGCATTGGCAAGCTGGATCTGGTTCAAATTTTTTGATTTTCTTAAATTTTTTATTTTCTCACCGAAAGTCATAACAATACCTCATTTCTAAGCGGTTTATTTAGGGCAAAGAGTTGATCCTGATCAAAAAAGAGGAAAACGCTTGCCTGTTCTTTTATCTTGCCTCTTGACAACAGGCAAATGTTTGCCTATAATCTGAATCACAGGAAGAGGCAACTACTTGCCTATAATATAAATGATATTTCCTTTTTTGTCAATAAAGATCCAATGAAATTGCCTGTTTAAGGGGATTTTATTTTGGAATAAAGACAGAATCTCATAGGAAATATGAAAAAAGGCAATATGAGGTAGAGAGGTAAATGGTTATGGGACGTCAGAACTATTATATATGCATTGATCTGAAATCTTTTTACGCATCTGTGGAATGTGTGGAAAGAGGACTTGATCCATTTCAGTCCAATCTTGTTGTTGCAGATCCTGAACGATCCAAATCTACGATCTGTCTGGCTATCACTCCGGCAATGAAACGCCTGGGAGTAAAAAACCGATGCCGGATCCATGAAATACCGGATCATATCAAGTACATAACTGCTATGCCAAGGATGCAGCTTTATCTGGATTACTCGGCCTGGATATACAGTATTTACCTCAAGTATGTCTCAAAGGAAGATATCCATGTTTACAGTGTGGATGAGTGTTTTATTGATGTAACAGAATATTTACAGCTGCATCATATGACACCGAAAGAACTGGCCCTTGAAATGATGAAAGCCGTGAAAGAAGAAACGGGAATAACAGCAACGGCAGGTGTAGGGACAAATCTTTATCTTGCCAAGATTGCAATGGATATCCTTGCAAAACATGAAGATGATCATATCGGATTGCTGGATGAAATTTCATATCGGGAACAACTTTGGGATCATCAGCCTCTCCGGGATTTCTGGAGGATTGGATCACGGACAGAGAAAAAACTTGCCGGTTATGGAATCCATACGATGGGTGATATTGCATTGGCATCCATATCATCAGAAGATCTTTTATACAAGATTTTTGGGATAGATGCAGAGCTTCTGATTGATCATGCCTGGGGATATGAATTCTGCAGGATGTGTGACATTAAAAATTATCATACGGAAGAACACAGCCTTTCCAATGGACAGGTGCTGATGCGAAATTATGAATATGAGGAGGCGCTTGTCATTGCCAGGGAGATGGCGGATGTCCTTGCTCTGGATCTGGTGGAAAAAGGTCTGGTTGCAAGTTCTGTAACGCTTTGGATCGCTTATGATCATCGATATGACAGGGAGCCTTCTAAGGGAACAGAAAAATTTCCGGATTCCACAAACAGTTCGAAATCTATTATGGATGCAGTAGAAAAACTGTATCGGAAGATCACAGATCTGCATACTGGCATCCGGCGTGTAGAAATTTCTGCAAATAAAGTTCTTCCGGAAAGCTATATACAGTATGATCTGTTTTCCTCTCCGCTTTTTCAGGAAAAAGAAAGAAATCTGCAGAAAGCAGTATTGGAAGTAAAAAAGCGGTATGGCAAGAATGCAATCATGCGGGGAGTAAATTTACTGGACTGTTCTACTTATCGTGAAAGGAACAATCAGATTGGAGGGCATAAAGCGTAAAGGAGATGATGCGATATGATGGCACAATATCAAAGGATCCTGTATTTGCAAAGACCTGTTTCAAATCGGCATCCTATGGCTGTGGAGCGCAGGGCTAAGCAGTTCGCTCCATTCGCTGCACTGAAAGGATTTGAAGAAACCATAAGAGAAAAAGAATATATTTATGAAAAGAAAAGAGTTTTACCGGAGGAAAAGAATAATGACCTGGATATGAAACTGAAAATTTTAAAACCTGGTATGGAGATCCAGGCAGAGTATTTTGAAGAGAATGAGAAAAGACCGGGATATGGGCAGTATCATACTGTCAGAGGCAGAGTGGATTTCTATGATCCAGCGGTTTATCTCCGTATAGGAAATGTGGAAATCAATATCCACAATCTCTATGATCTGTCTGGGGATAACTTTGAAGTATTGGAATTACCTTGTTGAAAAATGATCCGCAGAAGTCAGAGAATAATTTTTCTGGGAGTGGGACCAGAAAGATATCCTGAAAAATGCGGCGGATCTACAAAGCAGATCTGTAATTGTGATATCATGTCTGTCCGCGCAGCTTTGGCGCTATTCGGAATGGGCAGCATGGAAAGCTCTGGCGGATTTGATTTCCCTTTGATCCGTTGAGTAATAAAAGGAAGTTTGTATTATTGCTTGAAGGAGGGCCTGGGCCTATGGGAACTGATTGTTATAAGTGGCATGTTCACTGCCCTGTTTGCGGAGCTTTTCTGGAGAAGAGTTCACAGAGCGATTCGGAGGTGGATTGTAAAAAATGTAAGAGTACGGTGGAAGTGCTGGTAAAAGAAGATATCGTATCTGTCCGTCCTATGATTATCAGGGATGATAAATTGAAAGAAAGAATCAGGGTTTATTCTCAAAAGATTATGAATCCGTAAGAATTGAATAAGTTGAGCTGTCAGGAAGAGCGGTGAATTTGGCTGGAACCATTAAGACCACACCGGGCAGCAAGAGTTTGTCAAGGAGCTGAACCTGACTGGAATCACTAAGAGCCCGGCAAAACATTTACGTGCTGCACACAGATTATGAATGTAATCGTGTGTGCTGAAGAATGCGTATTTGTTTTGCCGGCTTTTTTATTTCCAATTTCAGCTTTTTTCTCACTATTACTTAAGTAAGGAGGGATGTTTAGAAGCTTCGGGCTTCCGTTTAAAAAAAACGGGTAAGTCCGAGGCTTATTGTAGTGCCTGAATATCAGGATATCTCAAATCGTGCTTTTGGACTGCCCGTAGCCGTAAGGCGGAAAGGTAGTCCATATGTTGACATTAAGAGAATTAAGAAATCTGGTAACTATCCCGGAGTGCCCGAAAAGAATTCCAACTGCCAAACAGTTGATTGAATCCGGGAGTGAAATAATAGCAAAGGAAGTTCTCGCAAGAGAGACGGCTATTAGCGTATATGTAAATGGGTATGTACTTTATCAGTCGGGAAAGCATTACACGGTTTTTTCTATTGGTGACTGTGAAACTTATGAATATGAATCAGCAAAAGGATATCCACTCAAATATGAACTTTCATTTTTTGAGAACGAGAACTGGTATGTTCGTTTGATTATGGAGGCTGAAGACCGTCTGGAGAAAAATCAGGAAAGAATTAAAGCATTTCATAAAGTGTGTTCTTACGATCGTCTTATTGAGGAATGTGGCGAAATACCATCTGGCGAGGAAGACATATTGGAAAGCCTTTCTACGAATGATTTAGTTAAGCGAATGCTGGGAATTCTTAATGAGCGACAACGAGAGATAGTTTATCTATTCTATTTTGAACAATGGAAGCAGAAGGATATTGCAGAATATTTCAAAACTACCCAGCAAAATATATCCGATATGATCAAGAGAGTGCTTAGAATTTTATATGAATATGCGAAACAGGAAGAAAAAAAATAAAAAGTTTCTTATTCAACTTGTAAAAGGGTATAGATCACTTCTGAAAGGTGAGGGGGTTAAAAACTTCCGGGTACCTTGAAAAGTGAATACCCTGCCCAGAGTGATACCTGACTCGAATATGCATCCTGCGTATCCTGTCAGAGAAAACGTTCCGGAATAATTGGAAACCGGGACAGGAACGGATCTGGGAAAGAAAACAGGAAAGCTCAAACTTAAATCTAAAATCAAATGTCTGATTCATAAAGATGATGACAGTAGAAACAGTGTGGCGGTATTCGTTTTCCAAAATGGGTACCTCCATATTTTTGTGCTGTTATCCCGGCTTTACTCTTGAGAGCCGATTGTCCCAGGCAGTGCAAGTAAAAAGGAAAGGAGGAAAATGCAAAAAGATAATATTGTGAAATGTAAAAAGAAACTCGAAAACCGATGATTCAGAAAGGATTTAAGAAAATGAGAAAGAAAGGAAAAGCAAGAAAATTGATATCTGGCTGTCTGGCTTTGGTATCCTTATTGTCTGCCACCTTCTCTCCTGTCATGACATATGCAGCTGACCCTGCAGAAGAGAGGATTCCCTACTATGAAGAGGTTAAAGAACAGCTGGATGCAGATGAAGTTGTAACGGCACAGGATTATGAGGTTGCGGTAGGTTCATCCTTTGATATTGCTTCTGATTTTTTCGGGATTGAGATTCCGGATGAGAAAAAAGTAAAAGTGAGTTTCCATGAGGCAAAGAATGAATCCGGGGATGCTTTTCAGACCGATCACGAAGATACGTATCAGGCGGTATATTATGTAGAACCCCAGACAACGAATCATCCAAAGTATCAGATCAGCAGAAATATCACTGTAAAAGAAAAGCAGACAGATGAAAAAAACCGGGCAGATGAAGTCCATTCTTCCGAGGATGATTCCGGTGATGAGGAAGATTCATCTTCAGATGAGGAGGCATCCATAACTGAATCAGAAGATGCTATTTCTTCAAAAGAAAAACAGGTGACGGAGCAGATGGACATCCTGTCTGAAAAGGAACTGGATGCTGTAATTGAAGAAACAGAAAGCCAGAAAACTGTGGATGAGGAAAGCGGACTGTCTCTTGGAGAAGTCCTTCTGCAGGCGGAAAGTCAGGGCGTGGACATTCAAGGTCTGGATAGTGGAGAAAGCGTAAGCTTTACTGCACAAGCTCCTATGGCACGATCAGCAAGAGCAGCATCCCAGACAGTAACGATTACGCAGGGCTCCTGGTATTATTATGCTGATTACGGCCTTGGGTCTTATTTGACTGCACCATTTACCGTGTCATTTGGCAATGTAAAAGCTACGGCATACTGTATTCAGCCGTCCAAACCAGGCCCAGGAAGCGGAACCTATCAGATTACAAAGCTGGAAGGAAATAAAGAACTGGCCAAGGTATGTTATTACGGAACAGAAGCTTCCGGATCGGCATACTTTTTTAATAACCACCATACGGACTTTTCAGCAGGAAAACGATTTATCATCACACATCTGGCTGCCTCTTATGCGAATGGAAGCAGTGATGCATTTTACGGAACAAATAGTACCGGTGAAGCACTGGCTATGGAACTCTATCATTATGCAGTGAGCCAGCCGGAAATTCCGGATGTGGAAATGTCATTCTCCAATGCGAATGTAACCGCCTATGTGGACGGCGATCAGCAGCGGACTGAAAATATTACTTTTCATGCATCCGGTCAGCAGACGATCACAATGGATCTTCCGGATGGAGTAAAGCTCCATAACATCAGTACAGGAAAGACAAGCTCTGCAGGAGCAAAGGTTACGATTTCGGGAGGTACAAAATTTTACCTGACTGCCCCGCTTACCCAGACAAAGGATGTATCCGGAACCTGGTCTGCTAAGATGCAGGGAAGCATTACCAAAGACTATTCTGCTTATAAGATTACGACAGATGGTGATACCCAGGATCTGGCACTGGTATTCGGAGAAGGTGTGGAAGACAAAAAGTATGTCAGTCTTTCTGTAAAATGGTTGGAACTTGCAAAAGTAGAAATTATCAAAGTAGATTCCCGTCATGAAAATGCAAGGCTTTCAGGTGCGGTATTTGGAATCTACAGTGATCCGGAATGTACCAAACTGATCACAGAAATGCCAGCAACGGATCAAAATGGATCTTCTGTTGCGGAGATCGTGAAAACACAGAATACCGTGTATGTAAAAGAGATCAAAGCTCCGACAGGATATCGATTGAACACTTCTTCTTACAACGTGAAACTGGTGGCAAATCAGACAACATCCGTAACCGTTCCCGATGAGGAGCAGCTTGGTCAACTGACAGTTTATAAAGAAGGACAGGTACTGACTGATGCAGTTGTGACAGAGGAAGGAGTTACCTTCCAGTATGAAAACCGGCGCCAGGAAGGAGCGATATATAATGTTTATGCCGGTGCAGATATCAAGACTGCATATGGAGCAAAAGTATACAGTAAAGGGGATCTGGTAAAAGAAAACCTGAAGACAGATTCCAATGGTGCGGTAGTATTAAAGAACCTTCATTTGGGGACCTACGAGATCCGTGAGGTTCAGGCTCCGGAAAATTATTATAATGCTGGTGAGAAGAAAACGGTCACTCTCTCCTATGCCGGGCAGAATGTAGAAGTTGTTTTTTCAGAAACGACTTTTATCAATGAACGTCAGAAAGCGGAAGTGTCGGTGGTGAAAAAGGACAAAGATACTTTGAATCCTCTGGACGGAGGGATTTTCGGACTGTATGCCGGCAGCGATATCAAGAATGATGATGGGACTGTGGTGGTACCAAAAGGAACATTGATTGAAAAAATAACTACGGATGAAAAGGGAACTGCAGTATTTACAGCAGATCTTCCAATCGGATTTTCTTATGACGTGAAGGAAATCCAGGCTCCGGAAGGTTATTTAAGAAATCTTCAGGATGTGTATTCCTTTACTTTTTCGTATACCAATGACAGTGAACCGAAAGTAGTATTTTCCCATACGTTCGTGAATGAGCGTGTCAATGCAAAGATTTCCCTTCAGAAAAGGGATGCCGAAACAAATCAGACAGTTGCACAGGGAGATGCATCTCTGGAAAAAGCGGTGTATGGGCTGTATGCCAGAGAGGATATTGTGCATCCGGATGGAGCAACCGGCGTGATCTATAAAGCCGGAGACCAGGTAACAACCCTCACAACGGATGAAAAAGGGAAAGCTTCTGTAGAAAACCTGTATCTGGGAAGTTATTTTATTAAAGAAATCACACCGCCTGTCGGATATCTGGCAGACGAAAATGAGTATGATCTGGTGTGCGGCTACGAAGGAGACTTGACGGCTACTGTAAAACGCGAATGTGTCTCTTTGGAACAGGTGAAAAAGCAGCCGTTTGCGATCATTAAGGCGGCTGATAATGGGGAAACAGATGCCGATCTTCTTGCTGGTGCAGGATTTACGGCCTATCTGGTTTCGGATCTGGAAGTAAAAGAAGATGGAAGCTATGATCTGGAATCAGCAAAACCTGTCGTACTCGGAGAAAATGGAGCGACAGAGATCTTTACGGATGAAAAGGGATATGCCTGCAGTATCGCACTGCCTTATGGTACCTATCTTGTCCGCGAAACCACTACTCCGCACAATTATAAGCCGGTGGATGATTTTATCGTGCGGATCACAGAACATGATCCAAATACTCCGCAAGTCTGGAGAGTGCTTCTGGATGAGGAATTTGAGGCAAAGCTAAAGATCATCAAACAGGATGATGAGACGAAAAAGGCAGTTCTTAGAGCGGGAACGGAATTTAGGATTTACGATCTGGACAATGAAGAATATGTAGAACAGGTCACAACCTATCCAACCACAATCGTTCATACCTCTTTCTTTACGGATGAGGACGGCTATCTGATCCTGCCGCAAAATCTGAAGATCGGCCATTATCGGATAGAAGAAGTCACAGCGCCTCACGGCTATACATTAAATGAGAATTATTTTGAGATTGCAGTGGATTCCGATACCGCTTACCAGGTGGACAGTGTTTCCGGGGATGTAATCATTGAAGTGGTTTATGAGAATCATCCGGTCAAAGGACAGCTAAAGATTGTAAAACAGGGCGAAGTGCTGGACGGTTTCAGCAAGGACTTTGTTTACGAAGTGGAGAACCTGGCAGGAGCAGCCTTTGAAGTTTATGCTGCAGAGAACATTTATACTGCCGACTTCCAAAAAGATGCAGAAGGCAACCGTATTTTAGAGTATGCTGCCGGAGATCTGGTGGGAACAGTGACTACGGATGAAAACGGAGAAGCGTTCCTTTCTGATCTGCCGCTTGGAAGCTACCAGGTTAAGGAAGTGACAGCTCCGGAAGGTTTTGTACTGAATGAGGAAGTGCAGACTGTCACATTTACTTACAAGGATCAGGATACACCTGTGATCGAGCAAGAGGCTATTTTCCAGAATGACCGTCAGAAAGTGGAAGTATCTGTAGTGAAAAAGGATGCTGAAACACAGGCGACAGTTGCAGGTGCTGTGTTTGGTCTGTATGCGAAAGAAGATATCCTTGCACATGGAAAGGTAATCGTGAAAGCAGATCAACTGATCGGAAAAGCCTTGTCAGATGAAAACGGAAAGGCTGTATTTATGAATGACCTTCCTTTTGGAACGTATTATATCAGGGAAGAATCAGCACCGGATGGATATGTATCCTCTGACAAAGTGATCGAAGTATCAGCGGCTTATCAGGGGCAGGAAATTCCGGTAGTGGAACTAACTTCCGACTTTGAAAATGAACCAACCAAAATCACAGTAAAAAAGACAGACCTTACGACTGGTGAGGAACTGGAAGGTGCAAAACTGACTGTTCTTGATAAGGACGGAAATGTGGTAGACAGCTGGACTTCTGTAAAAGGAGAAGAACATCTTATCGAACGTCTTACCGTGGGTGAAACTTACATATTACGGGAAGAACTGGCTCCTTATGGATATCTGAAAGCCGAAGAAATCACTTTTACCGTGGAGGATACGGCAGAGCTCCAAAAGGTTGAAATGAAAGACGATGTACCGACAGGAACTTTGATCATCAATAAGAAGGGAGAGTTTCTAGAGGATGTCACACTTCTGGATGTCATTGGAGGCTGGATCAGCCATCTTTTTGAATATGTGACGGGTGCTTTGGAAGACGTAACGTTTGAAGTTTATGCATTGGAAGATATCAAAGCAGCTGATGGCGTCAGCGAGGATTATTATCAGAAGGATGAATTGGTGGCGGAGATCACCACGGATGGTTCCGGAATCGCAAAGCTTACAGATCTTCCTCTTGGAAAGTATTATGTGAAGGAAAAAGAAACTGCAGAAGGATTTGTTCTGGATGATAAGATACGAGAAATCGATCTGACCTATGTGGATCAGAATACCGCAGAAGTAACTTATTCTACAGACTGGCAGAATAACCGTCAGAAAGTAGAAGTATCCGTGCTGAAAAAAGAAAAGGATTCCGACAGAGTTCTGGAAGGTGCTGTATTTGCCCTGTCTGCAAAGGAAGATATCAAAAATCGAGACGGTGAAGTTATCTTGGAAGCAGGAACTGTAATCGAAGAAAAGGCAACAGATAAAGATGGTAAGCTGACATTTGAAGCGGATCTTCCGATTGGATTCGCCTATACGGTAAAAGAGACAGTTCCGGCCCCAGGGTTTGCATCAACAGATGAAGAGAAAGAATTTTCTTTCACAGCCGGAGAAACAGATCAGGAAAAGCTCACCTATGAGTTTACATTTGAAGACGAACCTACTGTGTTTGAATTTACGAAGACTTCTTTGACAGATGGGAAAGAAGTAGAGGGAGCAAAACTGACTGTCACTGATGAGAATGGAGATGTGATCGATGAATGGGTGTCCGGGAAAGAGCCACATATCATCAAGGAGCTTGTGGTTGGAAAAACATACACCATGACGGAAGTACTTCCAGCTCCGGGATATGTGACAGCGGAGAGCATTCAGTTTACAGTAGAGGATACTGCCGAAGTTCAGAAGATCGAGATGAAAGATGACGTGACTAAGGTGGAAATTTCTAAAACTGATGTTGCCGGTAAAGAACTTCCAGGGGCGAAACTGACAATCCTTGATGAAGAAGGAAATATAGTTGAAAGCTGGACTTCTACAGATCAGCCGCACTATATTGAGATGCTGCCGATTGGAACCTATACCCTACACGAAGAAACAGCACCGGATGGTTATCTGGTTGCGGAAGATGTAACATTTGAAGTGAAAGATACCGGTGAAATCCAGAAAGTTGTGATGAAAGATGAGGCTATTCCGACTAAAGAACCGGAAACACCACAGGATAAAACAAGCGTAGATGCTCCAAAAACAGGCGATTCTCAAAATGTTCTGTTATGGTTCATACTGCTTGGTATCAGCTTGTCGGGAGCAGGAGCAGCTGCTCTGTTAAAGAAACTTAAGAAATAAACAGATAAGGGAGAGTGGAGTGCCGGAAATTCCGGTGATCACTCTCCTATTTTGTAACAGAAAGGAAAACAGGATTATGGGGAACAGAAAATTAGTGACCGATCCGAAAGCGGCACTTCCCGGACGGAAATATCAAAAGGACAAACCCTGGTCCTGCAGATATTGCTACTGGTGGAAAAAAGGAGAGTGTAAAGAAGAACAGTGCCGCTATCTGGTGACAAAAGAAAAGAAAAAAGACATCCTGCATGAGCCGGGAAACTGTAAAGGCTGCCCTTATGGACAGCACTTTCCATGTATAGGATATTGCATTGCAGCTTTATATCGTGAATTGAGAACCACTGACAAGGAGGTGAAAGCTTGCAGGAAGAAGTAAATGAAAAAACAATCAGCCTTTGTGTCCAATGCAGCCGGATGACAGCCAGTGTTTTAAAAGCTGTTATGCGAAAGAGTCTGAATGATCTGGACAGAAAAAAACAAAAGCATGATCAGATCAAACAGGCAGAAAAAAATGGACAAGCAAACGAAAAAGGCCGAAGAAAAGAGCAGCTGCGACAGGAGAAAAAGACGCCGAAAGGGAAACAGACCATGCAGAATCTTATGGTAAAAGGAGCTCAACTGACTAATATCCTGATCACAGATGATAATATTAAATCTTTTGACAGAATAGCAAGAAAGTATGGGATTGATTACAGCCTGAAAAGGGATAACAGTGTCACACCTCCGAAATATCTGGTTTTTTTTCGGGCAAAAGATGTAGATGTGATGACGGCAGCCTTCCGGGAATATACCGGAGTGACTATGAATAAGGCAAAGAAACCTTCCGTAAGAAAAAAATTGCAGCAAACAATCCAGCGGCTGGCAAAGCATCGGGAACGTATCAAGACCAGACAGAAAGACAGGGGGCAGGAACGATGAAACAACAGAAAGAAGGATTGCCAGTCAAGCTGAAAGGATTCGTAAAATCCTGGATTGGAACAACTTCTCTTCCACGTCTGATCATGATGAATGCTCCATATCTGTTCGTGTTTTATATAGCAGACAAAGGAGCCTGGTTGTTCCGGCATTGCATTGGGAAAAGTATGATCCAAAGACTGGGAACCATGCTGATGAATTTCCCACTGGCATTTACAAGCTGGTTTCCCAGCGTTCATTTGAATGATCTGACGGCAGGTGTAATTGCAGCAGTCCTCTTTAAGCTGGTGATCCTTTATCGGGGAAAGCATGCAAAAAAGTTCCGGCAGGGTGAGGAATATGGTTCTGCCCGTTGGGGAAATGCAAAGGATATAGAACCGTTCATGGATCCTGTCTTTGAGAATAACATTCTTTTGACAGAAACAGAACGGCTGACTATGAACAGCCGTCCGAAAGCACCAAAATATGCCCGGAATAAAAATGTGATCGTTATTGGCGGATCTGGGTCCGGTAAAACAAGATTTTATGTGAAGCCGAACCTGATGCAGATGCCGGAAAAAGTATCCTATGTTGTTACCGATCCAAAGGGAACAATCATTGTGGAATGTGGGAATATGCTTGTAAAGCACGGATATCAGATTAAGGTGCTCAATACCATCAATTTCAGTAAATCCATGCATTATAACCCTTTTCACTATATCCACAGTGAAAAAGATATCCTGAAGCTGGTAAATACGATCATTGCCAACACGAAAGGGGAAGGAGAAAAAGCTACGGAAGATTTCTGGGTCAAAGCTGAAAGGCTTTTGTATACTGCACTGATCGGTTATATCTGGTATGAAGCACCGGAGGAGGAACAGAACTTTTCTACTCTGCTGGAATTTATCAATGCCAGTGAGGCCAGGGAAGATGATGAAGAATTTAAGAATGCAGTGGATGAGTTATTTGACGAGCTGGAGGCGGAAAATCCGGAGCACTTTGCAGTCCGGCAGTATCGCAAATATAAGCTGGCGGCAGGGAAGACGGCAAAGTCAATCCTAATCTCCTGTGGTGCCAGACTTGCCCCATTTGATATTGCGGAGCTAAGAGAATTGACCAGTTATGATGAACTGGATCTGGATCTTCTGGGAGACCGAAAGACAGCAATGTTTGTTATCATTTCCGATACAGATGACACCTTTAATTTTCTTGTAGCTATCATGTACTCACAGTTATTTAATTTGCTCTGCGATAAAGCAGACGATGAATATGGAGGAAGACTTCCCTATCATGTCCGGTTATTATTGGACGAGTTCAGTAATATTGGTCAGATTCCGAAGTTTGATAAGTTGATTGCTACGATCCGAAGCAGGGAAATTTCTGCATCGATCATCCTGCAGTCTCAAAGCCAGCTGAAAACGATTTATAAAGATGCGGCAGAGACAATTCTTGGGAACTGCGATACGATGCTCTTTCTGGGAGGAAAAGAAAGTTCAACCTAGAAGGAGATTTCGGAAACTCTTGGAAAGGAAACCATTGATCTTTATAACACTTCTGATACCAGAGGCCAGAACCCGTCATATGGTACGAATTATCAAAAAACCGGTAAGGAACTGATGAGTCGGGATGAACTGGCGGTGATGGATGGAAACAAGTGTATCCTGCAACTGCGGGGTGTCAGACCATTTCTTAGCAACAAGTATGATATTACAAAACATAAACGGTATAAAGAACTGGCCGATTATGACAAGAAGAATACATTTGATGTTGAAGAGTATCTGGAACATAGGCTGGTATTCTCACCAAATACAGAGTTCGAATTATATGAGTATGATGTTTCAGAAGAAGGAATCACAACTTAATACTTTATATTTTGGGCGGTTCGTCTTTCCAGATGGACCGCTTTTCCTATGTTTTGTTGATGAATGGGGTGATGTTTTGAAAGATATTTTTTCAGATATGCAGGCGAAGATTGGTTGTATGTATATTTCTGATCTTCCGTATCACAAGAGGCGGGTCTGGCATGAGATGAAGAGAATCTCATTTGATGACTACGGCAGAAAGCAGCTTGAAGATTTTTCAATTTATGTATTTGGAGTAAGCTGGAGAATTTTACAAATGGTTATGGAACAGATCAAGGAGTAAAAAACATGAATGTTAAAATTCGTTCACCCTGTGGGTAGATAGCAGTAAAAAGAGGCCTGAATAAAAGGGAAAAGAGAGAAAAAACGCTGGCAGGCCATAAAAAACAGCGTTGGTTCAGAAAACAAAATGGCATTTTTCAGTAGTGCAATTACAATTCTGCAGACATTGGTTGTAGCGATCGGCGCAGGCTTAGGTGTTTGGGGAGTCATCAATCTGATGGAAGGATATGGGAATGACAATCCTGGCGCTAATGCTCATGTGCCATAAAGTAACACATAAGAATTGATAGACAGCAGCCCACTATTCCGTAGCAACAGCGAGTTGCTTGTTGAAAGACCGTTTTGAAGTTATAATGAGTAAAAACATCCTTTAGGAGGAACGGCTATGGAAATACAAGGTATTCTTAAAAATTTACGCGAGAAAAACAACCTTACGCAAGAACAACTGGCTGAACGTGTGCAAGTTACCCGACAGGCGGTTAGTCGCTGGGAAACAGGCGAAACACAACCAAATACAGATACCTTAAAACTGTTATCACAAGTTTTTGATGTGTCAATCAATACGCTTCTGGGTTCTCCACGGCAACTTGTTTGTCAGTGTTGCGGAATGCCATTGAATGAAGATGGTCTGATTAGCCGAGAACCAGACGGAAGCTATAACGAGGACTATTGTAAATGGTGCTATGCTAATGGGGAATTTGCATATCAATCCAAGGAATCTTTGTTGGATTATCTGGTTACGAATATGCCAAATCCCGATAACGCAGATGAAGAAACCAGACGGAATCAGTTTGATTTATACCTTTCGCAATTAAAGCACTGGAAATAACTATATCTTCATAGCAAAGACAGCCGAGCCAGTCAACGGTCAAGATGAACGGCGCATACGCGCCGCCGTTGACAGCCCCGCCCGCCTTTGCAGATAGGCAATCAAGGGGCGACAGCAAGGAGTGCTGCCGCCCCGCACTATTATTCAGAGAGGGGGAATTTCCATGACCGAAGATGAAGCCTACAAAGTGCATATCCAGTACACCTTTAACGCCTTTTGCAAGGTTGTCATTCGTCACGCCGCCATAGATATAATTTTGAAGCTGCGCCGGAGGTGGGAACGGGAAGTTTCCCTTGACTATCTGATGAATGAGAAGTTTGTCCAGCTTGCCGAGCCGGAGCAGCTTGAAGAATATCTTTTTACCGCCTGCGGCCAGACCGCCGTTCTGTACCATGCGGAACTCGCCGCCGCCCTTGCCCTTTTGCCAGAGCAGACACAGGAAGAAATTTTCCGTTACTATTTCCTGCGCCAGCCGCAGCGGGTGATCGGCGTACATATCGGACGGACACGCAGCACAGCAGGGCGGCATATCCAGCTTGCCTTGAAGCGGCTCCGGCGGCTCATGGAGGGAAAACGCTATGAGTAAACTTCTCCCCTATGAAACAATCGTCAAGGCGCATGAGGGCGACCCGGACGCAATCGACACCGTTCTTTCCCACTACGTCGGATATATCCGATACTGTTCCAAAGTACACGGGAAAGTCAGCGCCGAGGTTGAGGAACATATAAAACAGAAGCTAATCGCCGCGCTGTTCAAATTTCGCTTTGACCGATAAGCAAAGAACGAACACCGACTGTCATTAGCGATTTTCACCAGCAAGTTTACAATTCATCTATTCCCATAAGTAAGCGGTCATAGTATAATAAAGCCATCGACAAATGCAAATTATATTTTTTGAAAGAATTCTATAGAGTAAAAATATTTTGTCTTCTATGTTTTAGAAAATGTGCAACAGTCGTTCCGTGAGACTGGTATGTGCCCAAAAAAAATGGTCTATGCAAGAAAATAGATACAACAATAGTGAGCAAATGATTCAGGTAAAGATCAGATATATAATATTTTAAAGTAATTGTACATTTTTTAAGAAATTACAATGGTCATTCATCGTGTTTGAAAGAATAGGTTATTGGCGCACTTTACTTATATATCGTTTTACAGGGGCTGTTTTTTATGCAACGTTAGGGCTTACTCGTATATAGTTATGAAAATAAATAGAGAATGAGGTGCGATTAGATGAAAAATCTTGGATATTCACAAAATTTTTTGGTTAATAAAAAGTTGGTAGAACGTTTAATAAGCAAGTCAAATATTGATGTAACAGATTATGTTATTGAAATTGGTCCTGGAAAAGGGATAATAACAGATGTACTTTCTCAGCATGCTGGAGAGGTTGTTGCAGTTGAATATGATCAAGAATTATATAATAATTTAGTAAGATATCACAGTCATGATAATGTTACATATATATTTGGTGATTTTTTAAAATATAAGTTGCCTTTAAATCGCAGATATAAAATATTCTCCAATATTCCTTTTCAGATAACAGCGGATATTATTAGGAAATTAACAGACGATGTAAATCCACCATCAGATATAAATATCATAATTCAAAGAGAGGCAGCTAAAAAGAATTGCGGTATTCCATTACAAAAATATGAAGGTTTTCGTGCTGCTATAATAAAGGCACAATATAAGGTAGAAATTACACATAGTTTTAAAAGGAGCGATTTTTTTCCTTCGCCTAATGTTGATACAGTTATGCTTCATATGCAGTTATGGGATGATAGATTGAGTGGTGATGATCTTCAAAATTATAAAGATTTAGTGGCTTTTTTTTACACTAATATTAAAGGAGAGACTGCTAAAGAGAGACTTTCTATTTTATTTTCTAATGAGCAAATCAAAAGATTGGGAAAAGCCAATAGAATTAGTCTTTCAAATTCATATACGTTAATCACGGCCGAGCAGTGGATGAATATTTATTATTACTCCAAAATTGGATTGACAGATGAAAAGAAAAAAAGTTTCAAGATGCATATAAAAAACTTCAAAAAATGAATAAAAAATTGAAAAAGCAAAACAGAACATCTTTACGAAAGTCTAGTAGCAATAAGAAATGTAGAACAAGGATTGATACTTCTAATGGTACAAAAAATAGATAGTATTGATAATTTCTATAAAAATGTGCATGGTAGTGCGAAAATCTGAGAAGAGAATTTAATGCTGGATTTTGTTGATAGTAGATTTCAATGAGTTAACCATAAAAGTATATTAGAAAGTAAAAACAACAGGGGTAGTAGAATATATTTGTTAGATACAAGAAGGAGAGATTGAATTTAAGGTCATCTAATACTCGCGGAATAGTGATAATAATGGTAAGCTGTATTGAAAAAAAACAAAATAACTAACATTATGGGATTATTTCGGTATGAATTGATGTTTTATCATCTTACATAGAAAATTTAATTTTTATTTTAAGTATAAGAATGTAATAGAGGTGATACATGAAAGTTGCAAAAATAATAAATGAAGAATCAGAACTCCGTTTATTACGCGATAAGAATAAAAATAAAAAAATTGTGCTAACATCAGGGTGTTTTGATTTACTTCATTACGGACATATTTGTCATTTAGAAGAGTCTAAGAATTGTGGGGACTATTTGGTTGTAGCAGTAAATTCTGATGATTCTGTAAAACGATTAAAAGGTAATACGAAACCAGTTGTTCCAGAGAATCAGCGTATCAAAATATTGCAAGCATTACGTTTTGTGGATGCTGTTTTTGTCTTTGATGAAGATGATGTCTGTAAATATTTTGAAATATTGAAACCAGATTGCTTTACTATTGGAGAAGAAAGCGCAATTGATTATTATAATGAGATTGTTGCTGCCCAAAATAGTAAAACTTTGGTTCATATAATAAAAAGACGGAAAGATTATTCGACAACCAAAATCATAAATAAAATTAAGGAGGAGAACTATCGTGAGTAGGTATATAAATAGTAAATTTGAAAAATTAAAAGAGGACTAAGTTTATGAGAACCCTGTTCTTAACTTCAAGTGGCTTAAACGAAAAGACTATGGTATTATTTTGGAAATGTATCGGAAAAGAACCGATTAACACAAAAGCGATTTTGGTTCCATCCGCCGCAGTTGGAAATGATGGTGCGCGAGAAGGAATCATTGTATGTATGGAGCGCCTTATGAATATGGGAATACCTATGAATAATATTCTTATATATAATCTTGCGTTTTTACTTTCCGATGGATATAAAAGAACATATTCAAGTTATATTAGTGACATACCTGTACCGTTTCGCTTAATGAGTGTTCAAGAACTCACTCAATATGACATGATTGCTTTTTGTGGAGGAAATGCCCATACGCTTCTTAGCGAAATAAACAGAACAGGATTTTCGAAGCCCCTAAAGCAAGCAATAGAGAATGGATTGGTGTATCTGGGAATTAGCGCAGGTAGTATGATTGCTGCCGGAAATTTTTCCGATGGATTAGGATATTTAGCAAATCCGTTGATACCACACGCTGAAAAAGAGAGCCCTTTTGGAGATATATCGAAGAACGATTTGATTGAATTGGCTGACGGTCAAACTGTATTGATTAAAGGGAATCGACAGGAAATTATTTAATAAATTGAATACTGTTGTTTTTTTATCTTCGGGGCACCCTGACCCGAACTTTCAAAACTGAATATCAGCCGCCCACCAGCGGCCAGCGAAAGCAGTAAGTCTGAAAAAGATTTGCTGCTTTTTTTGTGTCCATTTGGCAAAATCGAAAATCACCCGTAGTAGGTAGGTGAAGCCAGAAAAAACTGCCTGCTCCGTTTGGCAAATTTCTAAGAGCGGTGGTGTGGGGAGTGAAAGGAAAAATTCTCTGCCCCGCCGGTTGCCAAAATCCTGTTGCCCGGATTACTAAGGCAAAAGAAATTTTGAAAAATCCCCGTCCAGCGGGTAGCTGGCGGCCTTTGAAATGTATCTTTAGCGGAAAGGGAAAAAGCCGCAGCCAGCGGGCAGCAAAGCCCCGTTCCGGCGTCATATTGGCGAAAGGAAAAAAGGCCGCCCACAGCGGGCCGCAAGCCCTGTCCTGTCCGTTCTATGTACGGAAAAACCAGACAGGGGCAGTCTGCGGCAGTCTTAGAGCAAGTTTCTACCACGGTGCCAAAATCCGCAATTCTGCGGTTTTGTCCCTCGCGGGAAACTTGTTGGGGAGTGCCTTCCCCAAACCCTGCTATGGCGGCTTGCACCGCAAAAATATTTCCGTCCGGCAGGCCGCTTTTTTGCGAGAACCGCCCCGGAAATACCTAACAGACCAGCCTATTTTTTGTGATAAGTGAAAGGAGGTTTACAGCCCATGCCGAAGCGATACAACAC
>OGYY01000903.1_pt1 | contig 28195 bp, 23 predicted proteins | sample 1576671 | NCBI WGS metagenome assembly OGYY01 (sample SAMEA3541593, study PRJEB24748) | human gut metagenome | biome: human gut; feature: human-associated habitat; material: faeces | place: China | collected 2012 | reverse complement strand
TCCTGCAAAGCTCTCCACGGCGGTGATTTCATATGCGGTTACATTTGACGGTTACAAACAAACGCACGCTGTGCCCCTGTTTTCCCCCCTTTTCTTTCGCTGCCCTATTTTAAAATCTCTCGCTCCGTCATCACGCCGGCATCCATCTCGTGGAGGGTATCGCACAGAATCCGCGTGTCCTCCGGGTTGTGGGAGGCTATGAGGATCGTTTTTCCTTGCTCCTTCAGCTTCAAAAACAGCTCCCGCATCTCCTCTACCCCGTTCTTATCCAGTCCGTTCATGGGCTCGTCTAAAATCAGAAGCTCCGGATCCTCCATGATCGCCTGGGCCAGTCCCAGCCGCTGCCGCATTCCCATGGAGTACTTCCCCACATGCTTCCGGCTGTCCGGGTCCAGGCCCACCAGGGTTATGGCTTCCCGGATCTTTTCCTTGTCCGCCTTCCCCGACAGTTCCATGAGATACCGCAGGTTTTGATACCCGGAGCAGTTGGGCAAGAAGCCCGGCGTCTCTATGATCGCGCCCACACCCTTCGGCACCCGCTTCCCGTCTCCCATTTTCTGTCCCAGTACTTCGATTCTCCCCTCTGTCACCGGAAACAGGCCGCAGATGCACTTAAACAGTACCGTCTTCCCGGAGCCGTTTCGCCCTATGATTCCGTGTATCTTTCCCTTCTCGAAGCAGACCGTCACCTGATTGACTGCCACCGTTTCCTTAAATCGTTTCGTCACATTTTCTACCACAATCGCATGTTCCATGTTCTCACTCCTTTTCCGTCTCCAGGTTGCGCCGGTGAATGGTTCCGATCAATACGATCCCCAGCAGCAAAATCAAGCCTCCTGTGATGCCCGCCGCACTGCCGTACGAGGGCAGCCCCTGATTGACGTGACCCATCAGGCTCCGGTCCAGCCACGACAGGGGCGATATCCACAGCAGCAGCCTCCCGGCGTAAGGGGTATCGGAGAGACGGCGGATGATATACGGCATGAGAGCAAAGCCCGTCACGACCACACTCCCTACGCCCTTCTTCAGCCACAGGTTACACGCAACCATGATTTCTCCCAGGAGAAAACTGACCCCCACCATCATGCAAAATACCCAGGCCGTCGCCTCCAGGGGAGTCGCTCCCTGCATACAGGCGTAGGTCAAGCTCCATAACCCGTAGCTGTAATCGATCTGGGTGGTCGCCGCCGTGGTGAGAACCGGACCCCAGTCCCAGCCCCATTCCAGGCAGGGCAGTAAAAAGATCCAAGAAAGCAGCCAGAGCAGGGCCGTAAAAAGTAAACAGGTCACAAACAAGTACATAAGCTGCCCGGCCAGCCAACTCCGCTTGCCCACCCGCTGCAGCACAAACTGCTGCTGCCGGTTCCGGAAGGGCGCATCGGACAGTAACAGAACAAACGCAATATAAATAAACAAAAAGAATTGCGGCGATCCGGGCAGCAGGGGAAACAGCCAAGGACGAATCGAATAACCCACATCCCGGCAGTAGCTCACATAGCCCCTGGTGCTGTTCCACATGTACAGCACCAGATAGAGCGCCACCGCCAAATATTTGGGGTTGATGCGCCATTGAATTAAATTGATCTTACAAATACGAAACAGCTTCATTCTCCCTGCTCCTTTCTCAACCGCCACAGGAACAGTCTGCCGCAAAGAACAATCAGCGTCAGCAGGAAAACGACGGACCATAGAAAGCTTAAGCCTGCATGGGATATCGGCTGACCAAACAAAACTGCGTATAAGCTGAACCACCCGCTGTGGGGAATCATGCTCTGCACAACCCAATAGGCGTAGTAAATCAGCAACGGCGCCAAAAGGGCCACATAGGCATTGGCCACAAAAGCGCTGATCGTCATCGAAACGACGCCGGCCAGAGCGGCCCCTAGGCCGGTAATCACCGCGCGAACCAAGTAAAATAAGTACACATGTCCCTCGTCTACAAGGGCATAATACTGCGAATTTCCCAAAGGATACTTCGGCAATTCCTGCATTCCGCCGAGATAGAGAATCCCCAAAAACAACACAATCGCCACCGTCACGGCCAGAAAGGAGGAGACGGCAGTGCTTACCACCTTGGAAACACCATATGCCCGGGTTCCAACCCGTTCCACCGCTTGCGCCTCAAAGCCGCTTTCCCGGTCCGTCAAGAAGCTGCAGGCATAGGGAACCGCCCCGATGGGCAGCAACAACGGTGCAAAGGCGGACGTATCCGTGACGGCAAAGTTGAGGACATACACCATGCTAACGGTATTACTTTCAGACCAAAAATATGCACTGGGCAATATGTTGATACAATTCATAAATTGCCAGAGCAAAAGAAGAACCGCAGAAAGAATAAATACTTTAGAACATATGGCCCGCCGGAGGTCCACCCGCAGAGCCCGGCCAAAGGCAATCATAAAAGCGCCCCCTTTACTCCTTCTAACCCAAAAATTGTCATAATATCTCCCTTTTCTTCCATTTCCCCCATACCGAGTCGTCATTTGGATCTCCAACTCCCCAACAGGGAGGTACCTGGCCAAAAGGCCAGGTACTTTGCGTTGGCATCATACGCCTTAGGGCCACCAAATGCCGGAACAGCTATAGGGCACGCCGCTGTTTACTATCCCAATCAAGTCTACATACGTATTCCTACTCAAGCTACCTGTGAAATAATAGAAGTACCCCGTTCCGGTACCGCGAAACACCTGGCTGTCTGTAATGCGCGTTCCATTCGTTTTCGCTACCCACATGCTAACGCTCCCGCCGTTCATATAGGCGCTATTCACATTGGCCTGCGCATAATAACCGGAAGAGCTGCCTACATCCGATTTATACGCCCGGCTAGAGTCCGTGGCCGCAGAGGTGCCGAAATTAAAAATAAATTCTTTACTTTCCGATCCGGCGTAAACAACCAGTACCCCCATGGGAATCAAGATTAGGGCCAGTGTCAGCAGGGACATCAACCTGCGACGGAGCGTTCCATGTTTCTTCTCGTTTTTCATATGGATCTTCCTTTCTTTGATATATTTTTTCAGAAAACTGCCCATCGAGCAGAAAACCGACTACATTTCTTCCCCTGTTATCGCATCCACACGGACGTAACTGAAGGTATCAAAGGGAATCATTTCGGACGCCTTCTGCCGGATGACTACCTCCCACACAGGGCGCAGGACCCATCCGTCCCCACCCTGCTCATAGACGTAAGTCAACTCCACCTTCTCAATTATACGGCTTTGGGTCGAAATGATGTTGGCGTATTTCTCTCTGGCAACTTGCAACGCATCCCCGGCGGACACAATTTCCTCCGGCTCCTCCACCACATCGCCGAATATCCAGGGGTACAAAACATCCAGTTCCACAATTCCATCGCCGGTATACCAAACCACAATGCTGTTCGGGCAATAGGAAACCGTCGTACCATCCCACTCCCGGTGCGTCATGGGAATTCCATCCGCAGACGAGAAAAATTCAAATAGATAGCAGTCATCCGTCTCATCCCAGTCATCCCACTGGGGATACGTCACTTCACTTCCCCCTTTCCCCATGCGCGTCCATTCCTCGCCCTGCAAAACTTCACCGGCCTGCTCCATCCGCGTATGGCTGACGTACAACGTGCGGTTCAGCTTCAGCTCTCCCAAGTGCAGCGTCTCCAGCGCCTCCCGGACCTCCGCTTCCGCCTCTTCTGCTGTGGCAAAGGACATATCTTCCGGTTCGGTAAATAGTTCCGCTATATAATTTGACGGCCCTTGCTCATACATTGTTTCAGTTGAATATATTGGATATGAACTGAATCTTTCATTTTTATCCCAATTTACATATGAAAAACCAAGCGGAAAATCGTTATTTAATCCGATATCCATTCCAAATATACTTCCGCTTTGGCAGGTTCCTGAATAAACATAACTCTGATCCTGTTCCCCGTCCCAGGTAATTTCCGCAACTGCATCTCCATTCCAGGCCAGAAAGGCATCGATTTCTTCTTTGGTGAAGCTTTTCATGATTCCCTCGTAGACCTTCGGTACGACCCCTTCCGGGGGCCCGGTCACCTCTGCGTCAATCAGGAGGTTTTCCTGCACCTCCTCATAAAAATGGGTGGGCGCCTCCGGCACACTGCCGGGCGCCGTCTCCTGCTCCTGCTGGACGCCGGACGTTTCTCCCGGCTCCGACGGTTCTGCCTGCGGACTCCCGCAACCAGGCAAGGCCAACAGCAGCGCCAGCGCTGCCAGTCCCCATCTCCCTTGTCTCTTCATATAGCTCCTCCTTCCATCCTGTTCCACTTGTATCATTTTTGTATCCTATATGGAAAAATATGGAATTTTCCCATGCTCCCAAAATTCCTGCATTTCCATTTTTTGCATCATATCATATAGTGCAAATTTTATCAAGAAGCAAAAATACCAAATTTTTCCCACTTATTTTGTGCAATATGTGAATCCCTTTCAGCTTGTATATTCTTTCTCTTCTGTTTTTTGCGTTCGTAATACAAAAATCGCTCTGTTTATAGCTCTGACAGCTTAAGTCCACCAAATGCCGGAGCAGCCGCCTATGTAATAATTGCGGCGACCCGGGCAGCAAAGGAAAACAACCGGAAAGAATCGCATCACTCACATCCCGGCAGTCGCTCACCTAACCCCTTGTGCCATTGCGCATGTACAGCACCAGATTCGCAACAGCCTGTGGCGTAGGACACACAAGGAATTCTCTTGGCCGGCGAAGCAGACCAAATGTTTTTCTGATGCCCCCGAACCCCGGTCGACAAATGCAACGGTCATGGCGCAAATCCTCCCCTTTCATTCCGTTTTTTGTCGTACATCTCGACGTCCTGAACGTCGAATTCCATCCTTTTTCTGATTCTCCCTTTTTTCTAAGTCGTTTTCCTTTTTTTGTGTAGTCTTTAATTTCAAAATTTCTTATTATGAAATCAGCCTAAAAACAAAGGAGGAATTGTCATGCGAGAACTCAGAAAACTTTTGTACCGCCTCGGCATTTACAAGACACAAGAGGGCTACGACCCTCTGCTTGTAGCCGTGGAGCTCATCCTGGAAAACTTTGAACTGCTGGGCTCCTTAACCAAGTGGCTCTACCCCATGGTAGCTGCCATCTGTGAAAGCACACCCGGCGCCGTGGAACGCAACATTCGGTACTGCGTCGCAAGAGCTTGGGAGGCCAATCCGGCATTGTTCACCGAGCTTGCCCAGCGTCCAATTACCCAGCCCCCTACCACCGGAGATTTCCTGTGCATACTACACAACTACATGGACGACATCCTGTTTGAGCGGTGCCAACCCCAATAAACTTCATGCGGCTTCTCAGGCTTTTGCTTGAGAAGCCGCGCGCCTATCTTGTCGTGCCCTTTTTCCTCCGTCTCAGCATCTCCGCTTCACGTTCAACCAAATTTCATTTTTTTCTCCGGCGGTAAAAAAAGTTCTTGCTATTTTTCACCTTGTATATTATAATGGCTACGTTGCACGCCGGTGTGATGGAATTGGTAGACGTAGTGGACTCAAAATCCCATTCGTCTGTTGTTACCACTTCGGCTGAAGCCCTTGATTTTTCAAGGAAATTTGACAATTCAATATGTAAGTGATTTTTAATGTCCCCCCACGATGGACCTCCGATTTCTCAGAGGCTCCATCCGGGGTAAGACTTAAAAATATAAATGCCGGTGTGTCGGAATTGGCAGACGAGACAGACTCAAAATCTGTTATCCGCAAGGGTGTGTGGGTTCGAGTCCCACCACCGGCACCAAACCCATATAATCCGAACCAGTTCTTCCCTGTGGGGGACGGGTTCGGATTATTTGTTTATTTCGAGAGATACGAAAACACCTATTTCCCGAACGGCGTGATAAAGCGCCCTGAATCCAAACCGCGAGGATCGCGAAAGAAAAAGGCAGACAAGTAAAAACAGGCAAGGCAATCCCAAATCGGCGGATTGCCTTGCCTGTTTCTATGTTTAGTCAGCGGCTTGCGCTGCAATTTTTTTCTGGTTTTTCTACCTGCTGCGCTTTCCATTCGGTAAATTCCCGCTGTCCTTCCTCACTCTCATAGAAGGCAAGAATATCGGGGAAAATGCACCGCGCTATGATCTCAATTTCCCGTTGTGGAATTGAGGTGTTGTTTATCAATTTCTTCTTTCTGGCCAACAAACGACTCCTCTCTCATGTATTCAGGTACCCTGATTCAGAATTTTCGCCGCCCGCCTAACATTTTCTGCCGCATTGCCCTTTCGGAAATTCTCACCGTTAAACTGGATGGGAACGCAGGCCTCCAAAACCCTGTCATAGATGCGGTGCTCATCCAGATCGGCAGCTTTCTGCATCACAGAGAGTGGGATGTTGGTGGTGATGATCATCGGTTTACCGGTCGGCAACCGCTTGTTGATCACATCAAACACGCGCTCCTTGCCGAAGCTGGTGTTCCGTTCCGCACCCAAGTCATCCAAAATCAGCAGCTCCGGGCGCATCAGCGTTTTCAGGTAGGCATCCCGATCTGCGCCGAAGTTGCCCTGCATTCGGTTCACCACATCGGACAGCCCGACAAACAGGACGGAAACCATTCTTTCAATCAGGGCGTTGGCAATGCAGCCCGCCGCATAGGATTTTCCGGTGCCCACATTGCCGAACAGAAGTAGCCCGGTTCCATCTTGGCGGAAAGCATCCCAGTTTTCAGAATATCTTCTTGCTTTAACAAGCTGTGGGGTCATCACATCGGCATTTTCAAACCGCCATCCGGCGGCGGGAATATCCCGAAACGCTTCGGAACGGAGTATAGCAATCCGGTTCAGGCGTTCCAGCTCCCGCTGCTCCGCTTCGCGCCGCGCCCGTTCCTCAGCGGCGCATTTGCAGGCAATCGGGTGCTTGTCCAATCCATTTTTGCGGTACTGTTCGGGAAAATAGGCTTCTTTGGGCGTGTGGCACTTGCCGCAGTATTTCAGCCCGTCATCCGGGTTGATGTAATCATCCGGGGCGGTGTTTAGGGTCTCTGCTGCCTCAACGATTGCAGCCATAATCGGGTTCACATTCACAGACATTCTCCTTCCTCATAGGTCTCTGTGTAGTCGTAATTCTTACTGGGATTCGGTTTGCTATCCTCGTCCAGCCACTTGCGGATTGTAGCGTAATGGTTGGCATAGTGCTTTCCGCTGGATGCCATATAGGCCGATAGCCGGTTGATGTAGTCCTCATACTGGTCGGGATATGTCGATTGCAGTTCAGCCAATTCCCTGTCCAAAAGAAAAACATTTTGATACTGCCCAAAACAGCGGCGGGCGTTCTCCCTCCTGTTATTCTGACTGGAATCTGTTTTTTTCTTCTCTTTCTTACTTATGGGCAAATTTTGCCCCATACAAGGGGAAGATTCCAGCCCATCCATTGGGCAGAACTTGCCCTCTGGACGGGAAGAAAGCTGCACCTCATCGGGCAGTTGCAGGAAAATACGGTTTGCCCGGTTCCAGCCCTGCCGGACGCGGATAATTAGTCCCGCATTCTCCAACTCGGCCAATGCAGCCTTGACCGTTCGCTCGCTCCGGTTCAGGTCATTCGCCATCTGCCGGATTGTATAGATCACATAGACATCCCCATCCTCCGACACCCAGCCGGATTTCTGGGAGAGCTGTGTGCGCCCCAGCAGCAGGGCATAGAGCAGTTTGGCATTGATCGAGTATTCGCCCCAAAGGATAAACCGGGGCAACGGCACGAAAGGCGGCAGCGGGGTATCGGTTTTGTAGTAGATGGTACATCACTTCCTTTCTCCGGCACAGGGCAATTAAGGCGGGCGGCGGGATCGTTTGGAATGGTAATGCGGGCAGACGATCACCGCAGCACGGAAACTTTGTTTGCAGTTGTAGACGCACTTGCGGCACAAGGCGTTATAGGCGATGCGTCCCCGGTCATTCAGGAAGAACGCCCATTCTTCTTTTCGTTTTTTACTCATACGCGGCATAGCGGCCTCCTGTGGTTATAATTCCTTTCGCTGGGTCTCTTTGAGCAGCGACCAAATCTCGACCTGCTGTTCTTTCAGTTCCGCAACATCCTCAGCATAGAAATGCCCGGTGCTGTTGATGCGGCGGCAAATCTGGTTGATATTGCTGGCAGCCCGGCTGACGGCTGCGGCCAGCTTTTTCTGCTGGGTGTAATCCACTTTGATGATGTAGCCGTCGATTGCCATTTTTCTGAGATATGCGCCCATGTTCTTAGTCCCAAGCTGCGCCATTTTGTTTTGGATAAGCTCCCGCTCCTGCTCGGTGACGCAGAACTCGATGCGGATCGGTCTTGTGCGTTCAGCCATTGGATATTCGCCTCCTTCAAACTACAACGGACATTTCAAGCGGAAAACTTGGTACTGTGCAAAGAATTTTTCTGAACATGAAACCTTCCTTCACTTTACAACGGACAATTTTGAGCAAAAACTTGGTACCTGCTCAGAAAAATTTCTCTCCCACTTTACAACGGACATTCTTTTCGCCGATTAGCGGGTACGGCAGGAATAAAATTTCCAAACCGTAAGTGCCTCTCAATTTACAACGGACAATATTTTATGGATTGGGGGGTATCTCCAAAAATACTTTTCAATTTACAACGGACATTTTCTCCGAGAAAAACAGGGGTCTGCTTGAAAAAAGTGAAAATAAAAATGCTCCCGGCCTTGGAAAAAGCGGAAGCATCGCGTTCTGCGGATATGAGATTTTAGAGTGCAGCAAGCACAGCCGCTGTCCGTACACAGCGGCGAATGTTCTTGTTGGGAGTACCCAAACCCCTTGTAAGGCCGAGGGAAAACAGCTTGACAGTCAAGCACGCTCACAATTTGAAACAAGATCGCACAAAAGTTGCTTGCGTCAAGTGTATTCTACCTCGTGTGATAGATATGATCATGCTCCTATCAGCCGCTTATGGATATGCTATGTTCATAGGAAATGGAGCATCGGACTAATTGCTGATACATCCGTATTTGCTGCGGGAAGGACGGCTTCATATTGCTCAAGAATTTTACAATGCATCTCAAATATCGCCTAAAAAGCCGCTCGAAATTCGTATATAATTGCGAAGTCCTCTTGAAAAAGCGTGATTTTTGTGGTAAAATTAAAATGTAGGGGTATATGTATTTTTAGAAAACACCTTGCGAAGTACCGTAAGATACTTGAATGAAGGAGAGAATATATGGCTCTATCTTATAACCGTATGTGGAAACTACTTGTGGATAAGAAAATGAGCAAAGCGGATTTGAGAAAAGCCACAGATATTGCGCCGAATACGATGACGAAGCTAAGGCGAGATGAACCGGTAAATCTCGCTATTTTAGGTCGTATATGTGAGACCCTCGATTGTGATTTTGGCGATATTATGGAATATGTAAAAGAGCCAAAATAGAGCAACGCGATTAAGAAATCCGAACATCTTCAAGGGAGTAGTTATGTATGGTAGAGAGGCAGCCGCCTTGGGATAAATATGAAGCGGCCATGCTATTAGAAGGGCTTCTTGCCTCTATGAAAGGCGAACTCACACGCTCGGACGCGATCAAGTCAGTATCTCGTGACTTAAGGATAATGGCATTTCATCGGGGAATGGAAGTTAATGAAGTGTATCGCAATACAAATGGCATCTCATTGCAAATGAAAAGTATGGAGTCGGCGTATCTCGGTTACACAGTTTTCAAACCGGCCACCAAACTTTTTGCGGATATTGCAGGTTTATATCATAATTCCTACGATGAGTACCAAAAATTACTGAAGGAGGCAAAGGCAATGATATACAACAAAAAAGCCGTTGAAGATGACTTCATGCGGTATCTTGCTGAACGAGTGTCTCCTGCACAGCTTTCGGAGCTTTATGGATGTTATTCTGAAATAGAAGCTTTTTGCCTTAAAATAAAAGTCCTGAAAAATCCTCTGTTCGAAACAACGGATTTTGAAACCATTAAAAAAGTACAACGCACCATTGAGCAGAACAAAATCTTTAGAATAACCCGTAGACGGCAAATAAATAAGATTGTTGATGCGGGTCGACATTACTATAACTACATAAAAGAAGGTCTTTACACTCGCATTACTGATGGAAAGACCGTTGAAGATCGTAGCACCATTGATCATGAAATGTCGAATCAAATCCCGTCCGATGTAGAGATTGCCGGGGCGGAATATCCTACTCCTATTACTAAATACACAAAGACCGAGCAAGATGAAGGATTTATACAAAAACAATCTTTAGAAAGTACTTCTGACAATGCACCAGATGCCTCTTATATGAAGAGCACGCATAGTCAAAACAAAATTTATGAAATTGATTTTCATGCGAACTTCGACTTGGCGTTCACTAAGCCGGAGCAATTCAGTTACTTTGGCGAGGAAAAAGTGTGTGGCGATTCGTGGACATCTCTCTATGTGGCTGTGATGGCTTCTGTGATTGAAGATTATCCACACATATTCAAAGCCGGAATGTCTTTTACGCAAAAAACTGGTCGAATCGAACTTGCGAGTAATGGTAATTCCAATTTTATGATCGCTCCCAAACCCATACCTGGGACAGCATATATGTTGGAAACCAATTTGAGTGCAAACGATATTGTGGCAAAAATTCGCTATGTCTTGGACTTGTGTAATGTGGACTATGAGAATGTTGTTATTACATATAGAAAAAAGGCAAAGGGAATTTCTGAGCAACCTCTTCAGGAGGAGCCGACAAAAAGCAATACGATTAGTGAGATAAATAGCAGAAACTTTTCTCGCTATCTGTCTGAAACGCTGAACATGGCTGATGCCACCTGCCGTAGCTATGCTTCTGCGATAAACAATTGTGAGGCATTTGCTCAAGAACATCAACTGGCCTCCTGGCAGCTTTACGCAGCAGACAAACAGACAGCACAAGAGACAATTCAGTTGCTCTTAAGCAATTCGGATTTTCTTGTCTACAATGCAAGGCAGCACAATCGTTTTCGCGCAGCCATACAGAAATTTCTCGGATTTATTGGCTCAGACTTGACTTGGATTGCACCTGCAAAGGCGGGCTTGGAACCGGCAGAAACCTACAGAGATGAAGGCTATGAGGAGGTTCTTAGGCAATACTTTAAGAAAGGATTCCGCATGGATTCGCCACTTGAGATACGCAAATTCAAGAGATATTACACGGCAACCCATGATAGAGAGCTAACTGATCCTGATGATGACATTAGCAAAAAAATCAAGCAGCTCTGCATTATTTACGAGGGAAAAGCATTTCTCCCGGATGTCATGTTGAGCGAAGAACTAAAAGACGAATTGCTAAATTACATTGAGTCCGCCTTTGCGGACGGTAAAGCCGCTATCTACTATCAAGCGATTTTTGCCGAATTTTCCGATGCGTTCTTGGACTACCATATCCACGATGCTGATATGCTGAAGTCATATCTGTCTTTTATAGGAGACGGCAGATTCTTCATCAACAGAAATTTTATATCGCAGACACCAGATGTCAGTATGGATCCGTTATCTGAAGTTCGTTCTTGCTTGCAAGACTATGGCAGACCGGCGACTTATGATGAGATTTTTGCTGCTCTGCCGCATCTCCCGCAAAGTAAGATAAAGTTTATTCTTGCCAGTAATGTTGAATTCGTCAACAACGGCCGCAGCGAATACTTTCACGAAAGTATCGTCAATTTGTCCGATGAAGAACTGGACGGAATTGCCGAAATTATCCAGAGAACCATTGACGAGAAAGATTTTATTGGCGGCAATGAGCTCTATGACGCAATTCACGCCAAATATCCCTACATCATCGAAGAGAATCGCGCCCTCTCTATGTATGGATTCCGGGATGCATTAAAGGCAAAATTAGGCGATCGATTTTCCTTCAAGGGAAATATTATCAGCCGGTCGGGTCAGGAACTCTCGATGGCAGATGTGTTTGCAAAATATGCGAGGAGCCATGATACTTTCACGCTGTCTGAGCTTCAAAGTTTGGCAAATAGTCTCGCTACTCCTATATACTTCGAGGAGATTTACGAAAACAGTCTGCGGATCAGCCGCGATCAGTTTGTAGCGAAAATGGCCGCTCAGTTTCCTATTGAAGCTATAGATGCAGCATTGGATCGTATCTGCACGGGAAAGCATATTTCTCTGCTGGAAGTGACCAACTTTGGAGCATTTCCATATGTAGGATTCCCGTGGAACAGCTTTCTGCTGGAGCATTATGTGGCGAGCTATAGTCAGAAATATACGCTTCTGCATAGCAGCTTTAATGGAACCGAGTGTGCTGGCGCAATCGTTAAGCGTTCTGCGGGCATAGACAACTTCGATGATTTGATTGTTGACTTATTGGCAAACAATCAAATAGAGATGAAAAAAGCCCCTGTGCTTCAGTTTTTGAGTGACAACGGGTATCTTGCCCGCCGTAGATACTCAGAGATAGAATCGCTCATCATTAAGGCGAATGCACAAAGGCAAAGGAAGGACACTGACTAATATGTACTCATATACTTGGGATACCGAGACGGGAGGATTGCTGCTGAACAGCTCCCCACTTTCCTTTAGCAAGGAACCCCGTCCGGTGTATTATAAAGAACTGGATATTCTGGGATTTGACCGGTATTGGAATTATGCAAAGAATGACTCCTACCCATATATGTGGGCGGAGGCCAACAATTATTTCTACCGGGGACGGCAGGTTGCCAAGACAAAAGGCGGTAGTCTTTACACGGCACCTGAAATCGTCATTTTGGATGACCCGGAACCAGACGGACAACCTCTCCGCTTCGTTGACATCCCTGCAATGATTGAAAAGAACCGGGATCTGTTGGAGAAACTGTCCGCAGAAACAATTAAAAAAATATACAACACTTATGTAGAGTACATGGATCGAGTCGATGTCTTCTATGTGGCGTTCAGTGGCGGTAAGGATAGCGTAGTAACCCTTGACCTGGTGCAGCGGGCTTTGCCGCATAATAAGTTCAAGGTGCTATTTGGTGATACGGGAATGGAATTCCCGGATACATACAAAGTAGTTGAGCAAATCGAACGAATCTGTACCGACTCTAAAATTGAATTTTTGCGAGCAAAGTCTGACTTTTCCCCAGAATTTACATGGAGGCAATTTGGCCCGCCGGCACAGACAATGCGTTGGTGTTGTAGTGTGCATAAAACTGCGCCTCAAATCATCTTGCTTAGGGAGTATACCAATAATCCTCATTTTAGAGGAATGGCGTTCACAGGCGTTCGCGGAGATGAAAGTGCATCCCGGAGCGAATACGAGGGCGTTAGTCATGGCGAGAAAGTGCGTGGACAATATAGCTGCCACCCAATCCTTGAATGGAACTCTGCTGAATTGTTTAGCTACATCTATGAGAGACAGCTTTTGATAAATGATGCTTATAAAAAAGGAAATAGCCGTGCGGGTTGTCTTGTGTGTCCGTTAGCCACATCGAAGAATATGTACTTTAAGGAACAAGCGTACAGCTATAATGACAAGGGGTATCGAACAACCACAATTTTCAATAACATCATACTGGAAACAACTTCTAAAGAACTGACAAATCCAAGCGCTATCCAAGAATTTATGAATATTGGCGGATGGAAAGCGCGAAGGAGCGGAAAAGAATTATCATTTGCTAAAAGTTATACAAATGAATCATTTGACCAAGGAGTTCTTACAATTCAGGTATCTCGTATACAAACCGATTGGAAACAATGGATTAAAACAATTGGAGATGTTACATTTCTAGGAAATGGTAATGTTGAAGTGCTTTACAGAGATAAGCTGTATCACATTGATATTTCCGAAAATGCCAACGGACTAACTGCCACAGTCGTTATCGGAACGGGTACTCAGAAAGACATTTATTTCATGTCCGAATTGAAGACTGTGTTTAGAAAAACCGCATATTGCATCGGCTGTAGAGTATGCGAGGCGAATTGTCCGCATGGATTTATTTTTATGAAAGATGGTCATGTAACAATCGATGACCGATGTGTAAAATGCAAAAAATGCCATGATGTGTTTCATGGTTGCTTAGTGGCCAACTCATTGCGATTACCGAAAGGAGAAAAGAAAATGGGGAGCGTTGACAGGTATGGCAATATGGGCATTGAACTCGATTGGGTTAGGGCATATTTCAAATTAAAGGATGAATTCTGGACTTCTCCTCACAACCTTGGAACTAACATGGTTAAAAACCTCAAGAGTTTTTTGAACGATTCCGAAATTACTGTGAAAAATAAATTTGCACCATTTGGTAAGGTTATTGAGAATATTGGAATAGAGAATTCCGATGCTTGGGCATTGATGCTTTGCAACTTGACATACACATCGGAATTTAATTGGTGGGTCAAAAACATTGATTTTTCTACGACATACACCCCCGATACTATCTATACAATGTTAGACGATTCAATGAGTAAGAATTCTCGTTCACACATCGTTTCCGCATATAAGAATATCTTAATTTCTATTCCTCAATTAAGCAACGAGATCGGCTTGGGTGTCTGTGACTATACGCTAAAGAATGGAAAGCGTTTTTGGAATAGCGTAGTTCGCATTCCTTGGAAACATCCCAATCCACTTGTTATTCTTTACGGCCTATATAAATTTGCAGAGGCTTGTGGTGACTATTACCAATTCACCCTATCCCGGCTATTGGACTGCGACATTGACAGTGATGGTGTCAGCCCCACTGAAATTTTCGGGTTGGACCGCAATCAGATGGAAAAGATTTTGAATGGCCTCACAATCAATTATCCAGATTACATCAATGCCAGCTTTACGCTTGACCTGGATAATATTACGCTCAATAGCGAAAAGACATCTCAGGATGTGCTGAGTCTGTTCTAAGGAGGAAGAAGCCATGCCGATGTTGGAAAAATATCGCGATTATTTTGACATTGACCCAGATTTTTTCCCTGCCGTTAATGAAGCGGTTATCATGAAAAATCCAGAAATGTGGAAAAAATTCTTTCCGCACGAAACCTTTATAAAGCTCCTGAAGAACACAATCAGTGTCCTCGAACGCAAGCAGAAGCTCTGCCTTTGGGTGGAGGGAGCCTACGGTACGGGTAAATCTTACGCTGTTCTCACACTAAAGAAGTTGATAGATTCCACCGCGGAAGAAACTCATGAATACTTCCAGAGATACAAGATGGACAATGACCTGTACAATCGCTTTCAGGCCGTGAAATCCAGTGGCCGCATTCTGACTGTACATCGCTACGGATCTGCCACCATTCGCAGTGATCACAATCTTGTCTTTGCCATTCAGGAGAGCATCGAAAAAGCACTTGTTGATGCTGGAATTGAAAATAAAGGCGGAAATGCGCTAAAAGAGGCAACCATTGCATGGCTTTCTGATAAGGACAACAAAAATTATTTCAATGGCTTGATCACAGGTACATATTCCAACTTGTTTGGCGGAGATGATGCTGATACCGTAATTGAAAAATTGTGCACTTTTTCTGGCGATGCGTTGGCAAAGGTCATGGACAATATCTTCAAGGTAGCCGATGAGCGTCAGGTGAAAGCTCTCTCGCTGAGCGTGACGGATTTGAGTAACTGGATTCGCGAAGTGATTCGGGCAAACGATTTGAAAGCCATTGTCTTTATGTGGGACGAGTTCACGGAATACTTTTACAACAATGCCCGAAATCTCACCGGTTTCCAGGAGCTTTGTGAAATCAGCGAAACCGATCCTTTCTATTTCGTGCTGGTCACCCATGTTACCCAAGGCTTGTTCCATGAGCGCGACCAAGACTTTATTAAGCTGAACGGACGCTTTGTCAGTCCGCACAGCTTAATCAGTCTGCCTGAAAATATAGCATTTCAGCTCATGGGTGCAGCTATGGAGAAAAACAAAGATGAAGCCGTGCTCAAAGATTGGGAAGTTGCCCTTGGAGACCTTACTTCCAGAACACAGGAATCCCGCAAGCTGGTAAAGTCGGTGGCCCACATTACCGACAAAGAGATGGTAGATATCCTCCCGATACACCCCTATGCCGCCCTGCTCTTGAAACACATTTCCTCTGCGTTTGATTCAAACCAGCGCAGTATGTTTGACTTTATCAAGAATGATCGTGGCGATGAGATCAAGGGCTTCCAGTGGTTTATTGACAATTTCGGGCCGGAGGATGACAACCCTCTGCTCTCTGTTGATATGCTTTGGGACTTCTTCTATGAAAAAGGCAAGGAATATCTGGCGCATGATATTCGCTCCATTCTGGACTATTATAACCGCGCTGCAAACCGGCGACTTGATTCGGATCAAAAACGAGTTCTGAAGACGGTTCTTCTGTTGCAGGCGATTTCCCAATATGCAGGCGACTCTGTTGAGCTGTTTATTCCCAATGAGAAAAATCTCAACAATGCGTTTGAGGGAACTGACATAGATGACTCCGCATCGAGATGTGCTGAGCAGCTCGTTCGAGAGAAGGTGCTGTTCTCCAAGCCTCTCGGCGGCGGAAAATTCCAGTATGCAGCTTACAATCACGAGGATGAAATTGATGTAACGCCTTTTGAGAAACAAATTGACCAAAAAAGCACTTCTGCCTTTATTACAGAGGAACTCGCTGATAGGACTCGAATCATTGACGCTATTACCCTTGGGGGCGCTCTAAAGCTCCGCTATGAGCTGCGCTATGTTTCTGCTTCTGACTTCGATTCTACGATTAGGCAGCTGCGCAACACGGAAGGAAAGTATGAAAACAAGATTGTTGCTGTAGTTTGTTTTGCAAAAAATGATGCTGAAAGCGTTGTCCTCGGAAAGAAGATCCGCGATGCGCTTTCTTCCGGAACCTACGACATGATTTTCATTGATGCCAGCCGAACCCCGTTCGGAGCAGATGGCTATGGCGTTTACCGTCACGATATGGCACTGTCTATGTCTCAGCAGGGTAAGGATAACACATTGGCAACTCAATACGCCAACAATGCGAAGGAATCTTTGAAAAAATGGAAAACTCGCATTGCTGCTGGTGAGTTCATGGTTCACTCCGCTGATAAGCCAGATGGCGAGCGGGCCACTACGCTGGATGCTCTGTACGAACTCCTCGCAGACATCAACAAGAAAAAATTCGTTTGCTGCCTTGAAGGTTCTTACAATGTAATCGCAAATATGTATACACCGAGCAATCTGAAGCAAGGTGTTGAGTGTGCATATAATGAGAAAACGACTGGAACATTTCTGTCTGGTAGCCCTGCTACAAAGTTGGAAAAGGCTCTTGATGGCGCTTGGAAGGTGCCTGAATACTGGATTTCTGCCCCTCATCTTTTAATTTCCAAAATCAAGATTTGCGTTGATGAAATTATAAAAGATGGCTTCCAGAACGGCGGTGGCCGTGTATCCATTAAGAGAATTTATGATGTTTTGAAAGCTGCGCCCTATGGTTTTATGCCCTGCAATCTGTCTGCATTTATTTTGGGCTTTGTACTTAAAGAGTACGCTTCTTCTGGGACATATAGCTGGAGTGATGGTCTCACTAATGATGTTTTGAATGTCAATAAGCTCAAAGAGATGATTGATGAGGTCATTCGCCTTGAAATCACTCCAAATCCTCGTTACAAGGATAAGTATATTGTTGCGATGACTCCCGAAGAGAAAGCTTTCAATGAAATCACTTCTGAGGCATTTGGTATTCCACTCAATATGTGTACCTCTATTCCAAACACAAGAGAACGCATCCGCAGTAAGATGAAGGAGTTTTCGTTCCCAATTTGGACTTTGAAGTACATTCTTGGGAAAGAGACGCTTCAAACAGAAACCGCTGTGCTGTCTGAAATCATAGATTCTTTCTGCGGAATTGCTAACAGCAATAATATGGGAACTGAAACAACTGACAGCGAGATTGCTATGAAAATTGGGAATCTTGCTCTCGTCAACCGAAATGCAGCTAATGATTTGCAAAGCATTTTAACAAAAGAAAAGTGTACACAGGGCATGGCTGCTTATCTTGAAACTTTTGAGAATGGTACCCTTGTCTCCCTTGCGCAAACGGTCGGCGATGGTGGCCAATACATCAATGCCCTTCGCAAAAAGTTTGACGCAGATGCAGCAAACTGGGTGTGGAATGTCGAAACCGCACAGCAGAAAATTCGTGAGGTTATTCTGGAGTATCAAATCATTGTCGAAAGCAATAAGGTTATCTCCAAAAACATCTCTTATGATGCAACTATACGGGAATGGTGCGATAAGTGTGGGTATATCCGCATCTCCTATGCAGCGGCAAAAAACTATCTTGACGAGTTAGGACCATTCCTCAGGATACTCTACACCCTGAAAAAAGCCGGAACTTTGTTGGATTCCCAGAAGCAAACCTTCTTGGAACTTGTTCAGGCAAACGAAACCACATTCCGCAATTTTTATAATAATCAGGTTGATTTGTTTAAGCGCGTATGCGGATACTATCTTGATGATTTGTCGGATGACGAAATTAAGGAAGTATTTTCTACCATACCTGCCGGCTCATTTACTTACGAAAAAGCGGATTATCTGAACCAGGTGGAGGCCAAAGTTGCCGCTTACAAAGAGGGACAGAAAAATACGCAGTTAAAGAAGCTGTGGAGAGAGAAAACCAGAACAGAGTCTCCCCGGGATTGGTCAAAAAAACATAAGATGCCTATTTTGTGTCTTGTTCCAGACAGCGAGGTGGAGAAGGCAAAAGTTGCATTCGGTGCCGTCAATCGTCCGAAGGCCGATGAACAGTCAATCGACCGTGCAATGGAATACTTTGCCTCTGCAAAATTCTTCGACTTGTTGGATGACACCATGGCTTTGGATAAAGCTTTTCAAAGCAGCATTATTCGAAACTATTCCGTCATGTTGACGAATATTCAAGAAGTGAAAGATTACCTTGACTCTCACATTACAGCAGAGCCGTTTGATTGGTTTGGCCTTCCTGAAATTGAAAAGAAGCTTCGCCAGATGGCGGAAGCAAAATACAATCAGGGCGGTTGCGATCGTGCCCTTGCCAAAATTGATGAGATGGATATTGCCGATGTTAAGAAGTATCTAAAGGATCTCATTCGAGATAACATGATTGTTGGCATGGAGATCATCAAAGGGAATTAAGGAGGTGCAAAATGGCCATCCAAGAAGTCATTAAAAAAATCGATCGTTATCTGAAGAAGGATGATGTCGAGCCTCTTATTGTTGATGTTCAAAACGGGGCGGATTTGGACGCTATTATGATCCATTATAAACTACCCCAGAATGTCTTTTTGTACGCTTCTGACGAGGAGTTTTGTAAAACAGATGAATTCCCAATAATCCCGAATATCCTCGAGCGTCTTTCCAATGAAAATAGAAACTTTTTTGTTTGCGAAATCTCGAGTTTCTTCATGTTGAAGGGCGAAAAAGCATTGGTGCAAGAATTAAAAGAACTTCTATCGATGAATATTGCTGGCCATGTGGTGATTCTCACATTTCAATGTGCTGAATATTTGCGCACGCTTATCAAAAGCGACCGGCGTCTCGATAGCAGAATTTGCATTTTGAATGGGATACCATCTATCCGGCCAAGACTTATTTTTACTGAAACAGACATCAAACTCACGGGAGCAAGCGCGGTAATAAAAGGACTTCAGGGGATAGCGAAGGCAGTAGAATCAACCACCGCAGAAGAGCTATATATTGAAACCAAGAAAAACAAGAGCTGTTACCCACTTTCTCTCTATGTAATTTCAGACCTGAAAAATCCTTATAAGATTTTGTGTCACTTGGACGGGATAACATCTGAATTGGAAGAAAGCTATGGCAGCAAAGAAGATTGGCAGTATGCTCTATCAGAATTTCAAGAATATCCTTCGTGGCAACAGCTCATTTCTGCAAAAATAGGGAGTATTTACAATCTGGATATCGTTCTCTCTACCTATCAGCAGAATAGCGCAGATAAACAATGGCTCTGGCTGTTCTTTGTTGGGCTTAAACTTTTCCATGCGGGCGATGACTTGTACTTAAACAAAGCCGCAGAGGCAGCTTCTTCCCCATCCGGACTCGTTCACAATTTGTATCGTACTATTTTAGAAATTGAGCCAACAGACAGTACCTTTGCGTCCGTATACGAACGAAGAAAAGCACATCTGAATGCCATTGGCAATCCGCTCGATGAGGTTAATAATTTCTGCAAGATTGTCCAGAGCAAGGGAAAGTATGCACTCTACTACCTAACAGACAATACCATTCAGGAAAAAGAGCTTATTTTCAAGCTACTGAATAGGTATAGTGAAGATTTTGAAAGAGCTGAACTTTTTAGCATATTGGGGCGTGTCTATCCAGACCTTTGTGCTTACTTGACCCCATATCGTTTCAAAAACCAATTGCTTGATAGCTATTTCCAAGAGTACAAATACCAAAAGGTTGTTAACAAGATTTTTCCGAACTTCATGGAGGTCGTTGAGAAGCAGGCAGTCGATAGAGATTACAATATTATGCTTCCACCCAGAAGTTCTGTGATTGAAAAAATTGATGTGACAAATGCCCAGACCTATTTCACTGACGCAATGGGCGTTGAATATCTTGGCTACATTGTGTCCAGATGTCATGCCCTTAAATTGATGGCGAAAATCACAGTATGCAGATGTGAGCTCCCATCTATCACAAGCAGAAATAAGGAATTTTGGGATGTATTATCCACAGAACGGTTCCCGATTATCACTGTGGACAAAATTGATAAAATCAAGCATCACGGAGAGGAAGGATATGATTATAGTCGTGAGGATAGGAAGCTCCCAATCCATTTGATTCGAGAACTGGAACTGATAGATGAGCTTCTAAAGAAAATCAAAACAAACCTCGTAAGCGGTAGTTATCAAAAGGCCATCTTGATCTCAGATCATGGTGCCAGTAGACTCGCAGTCATTCATGAGACGGAAAACCTGTGGGAGATGGAATCGAACGGACAGCACTCTGGAAGATGTTGCCCTAAAAGCGAAATTGATGAAAGACCAGACAGTGCTACTGATGCAGAAGATTTCTGGGCGCTTGCCAATTATGACCGTTTCAAAGGAAGTAGGAAAGCCAATGTTGAGGCCCATGGTGGCGCAACATTGGAAGAAATCGCCGTTCCAATTATTGAGATTTCGAATCTTAGCGCCGCTGTTGAAGTAAAGATAATGCCGATTGATTCTACAGCACTGTTTGCTGACATTCCTGAAATCACTGTCAGCTTCCGTAAGAAAGCCGCAATTAAAATATTTGCTACAGAAAAGCTGACAGATGTCAGTGTTGTAATAGATGGCCATGTCTATGAAGCGAATCCGATTGATGATAATTTCTATATTGTTGAGGAGATGGCCGAAATTCGGCGTGCTAAGACATACAGCGTAGATGTACTTGCCGGTGGAATACCTGTGGCAACCGACTTGCAGCTTCGTGTAAAGAAAGAAAGCGGGACCGAAAAGAACATTCTGTAAGGAGGGATACTCGTGACAGAAAAACTTAGAGATTGTTTCGATGAAATGGTCGTCTACAAGGATTTGAAGAAAAGCAACTTCTTTTCTGCGTTGGGCTTGCCGTCTTTTTTGAGAGATTGGCTGCTCAAAAAGTTTGCAGATGATGAAGGAAATCTGGACATAGATGAGCTTACAGATTTCATCCACACCTATCTTCCTAATAAAGAAGAATGGATCAGGATTAAAGATCGAATCATTAACGACAATGAGCGTGTTAAAATTCTTACGAAGATTTCTGTGGATATAAGTATCAAAACAGGAGAGGTAACCTTTTCACTTCCAGACTTCGGCTTGACAAATAAGGAAACGATGATTGATGTCTCTACATGGGATCAGTACCGGAGCGAGCTTGTGAGTGGGCAAGAAGTCTGGGGGGTTGTTGAACTTGGTTATCGTCCACCCGATGATACTGTAAAACCCAAAATTCCAGGGAAAATTCGTCTCACAGGATTTACTAATTTTTGCCCGTATACCATTGATCTTGATTATTATAAGGATGTGAGAAACGAATTTACAATTTCCGAATGGATCGATGTGCTGCTGGGCGCAATTGATTACAATGCCAGTGGATATGAAAGTGAAGAACAAAAGCTTTCAATGCTAACTCGCATCCTGCCTTTTGTCGAAAAGCGTCTTAATCTAATTGAGCTGGCTCCCAAAGGGACTGGTAAGTCCTATGTATTTGGCCATGTGAGTAAATACGGTCTTTTGACAGATGGCGGAAAGGTAACTCGGGCGAAAATGTTTTATGATACCGCTCGGAAGACTCCTGGTTTTGTCACGGGGCATGACTTTATTGCAATCGATGAAGTAAAGTTGGTGCAGTTCGGCGATGTAAATGAAATGCGTTCTATCATGCAGGGGTATATGGAGTATGGGCAGTTTAATATTGGCGGTTATGAGGGGAAATCCGATGCGGGTATAATCTTTCTGGGAAATATTGCACAGGATAATATGGATGAGTATCAGAATATGTTCTCTGAGCTACCCTCGTTGTTCCAAGAGAGTGCATTGGTAGACCGAATCCATGGCTTTATTAAGGGCTGGGATATACCGAGAATGAATGATGACTTGAAGCTTTCTGGCTGGGCACTGAACTCTGAATATTTCTGCACAATTCTGCATGAACTCCGCAATGATGTCAGCTACAGAGCTATCGTAGATCAAATCGTTGATGTTCCGGATAGGGCGGACACTCGTGATACAGAAGCTGTAAAACGGATTGCCACAGCATATCTGAAGCTTTTGTTCCCGAATGTGCGGAGCGTACAGGATATCAATCCCAAGAGATTCCAGCAGTATTGCCTCCGTCCAGCTGTTCGTATGCGGAAAATCATTAAACGGCAACTCGGGATTCTTGATGTAGAGTTCAAGGGTAAGGATGTGCCTTCCTTTTCGCTGAAGGAGATTTTGTATGAAAGCTGATTGTATCATTTGTGGCAAAAAGAATCTCGACAAGAATACCATTGGTATCAATAAGAAACTTTTGGGTGAAGACATAGAGAATTTCTACTGTATGAATTGCCTTGCTGAGTATCTGGGATGTACTGTCGAGGAACTTCTTGAGAAAATTGAGGAGTTCAAAGAAGAAGGATGTAAATTGTTTGAGTGAGGTGGAATTGTGAAGCAATTCATTTATGCTGACAATGCAGCTACAACACAATTGGATATGGATGCTTTTGAGGCAATGAAACCATACCTTTTGGGAGAGTATGGTAATGCTTCACAACCCTATTCATTTGCGAGAACAGCGAAAAAAGCACTGAAAAACTCACGAGAAACGATTGCCCAATGCATCGGCGCTCAACCAGAAGAAATATTTTTCACCTCGGGTGGTACAGAGAGCGACAACTGGGCTATAAAAGGAACTGTATTTTCGGATCTCGGCAAACATACTTTTATAACTTCATCCATCGAACATCATGCGATTCTTCGTCCCTGCGCGGATATAGAAAGAATGGGATACCCAGTTTTCTATCTCCCGGTTGATCATACTGGCACAGTGAATGTCGGGACTCTGTCAGAATATATCAACTCTGACACTCAATTGGTTTCCATCATGACAGCAAACAACGAGATTGGTTCTATTCAGGATATTTCTGCTTTAGCTGCTATTACACATTCCTATGATGCCATATTTCACACAGATGCTGTTCAGGCAGTTGGACATATTGAAATAGATGTGAATTCGCTTGGCGTAGATATGCTTTCCGCTTCTGCACATAAATTTAATGGTCCAAAAGGGATAGGTTTTCTATATGTTCGAAAAGGGACGCCATTGATTCCATATGTAAGCGGAGGCGGACAGGAACGCCACATGAGAGCCGGAACGGAGAATGTTGCATCTATAGTTGGTATGGTCACTGCACTAAAAAAGAATGTGGCTGTAATAAAAGATACAGCGTCACATTTGGCTTTGCTGGAAAATAGATTGCTAGTGGGGCTGTCTAACGCAAATATACGATTTGCTCGAAACGGGAGTAAAGCGCATATCCCTGGAAATGTAAGCCTTTCGTTCCCTGGCTATAGTGGAGAAGCTCTTTTGCACCGATTAGATTTAATGGGGATCTGTGTTTCTACCGGATCTGCTTGTAATAGTGAAGAAACGGAAGTGTCTCATGTGTTAAAGGCCATTGGACTGAAACCAGAGCTGGCAAAGGGAACAATACGCTTGTCATTTGGAAAAAATAACTCTGAAAATGATATCGATATTATTGTTAAATCGCTGCAACGAATTTTGGGGTGACTTTATTTTTTGGAATGCGTTGTTGATTACCGTAGATGATAAAAAAGAACCGGAGTTAATAGATCAACTCAAGGAATATTATGTTTTGCCAATTTGTTAAGAATGTGCATGACGCCAATAGCCCAAATAATTAAGAGCTGAGTTGGAGCAATTACGGAGTCATTTTTTATAAGCACAACCTTGAAAAGCAAACAATAGGTTGGATAGATGCAATCTCTTTCGTAACAGAAAAGAACAGCATACAGCGGCAGAAATGCCTCAAAATCGACCCGAAAACGCACACCAATGAGCTGATATATGCCACTTCCTCTTTACGAGAGCAATTCATGATTTTTTGTTAAGATTCGTAGTGGGTATTGCAATTATCTCTAATTCGTATTATACTATATTCAAGAAGAATTGGAGGTGCTTTGGTGAATACTGTTGGTGAGCGTTTGAAAATCCTGCGCGAGGGGATAGGACTTTCGCAAAAGAAGATGGCTGAGCTGCTGGATGTGACCCAGCCGAGCATCAACCGGTACGAACACGGGAAAGCGGTTCCTCTCGAAGTGCTAATCGGGTATGCGGACTATTTCGATGTTTCGATGGACTATATCACCTGCCGCTGTGACGAGCCGCAGGGCAAGCTGTATCAGGCACGACCGCCGATCTCTGACAATCCGGAATTGGGAAAGTTTATCGAAATGTGCTTTGATCCGCAATCCCCCATGAACGAGCGGTTGAAAGAGGCCCTGTTCCGCATGATGGAGGGGAAACAATGAAAGCTGTGATTTACGCCCGCTATTCTTCCGATAATCAGAGAGAAGCAAGTATCGAAGGACAAATCCGGGAGTGTACTGCCTTCGCTGAAAAGAACGGGATCACAGTCCTGCGGCACTATATCGACCGGGCTATTTCCGCCAAGACGGATAACCGGCCCGAATTTCAGAATATGATTAAAGACAGCAATAAAAAGCTGTTTGATATGATCATTGTCTGGAAACTGGACAGGTTTGCCCGGAACCGCTACGACAGCGCCCGGTATAAAGCGCAGCTCAAGAAAAATGGTGTGAAAGTGGTTTCCGCTACGGAGATCATTTCAGACGGTGCGGAGGGGATCATTCTGGAATCCATGCTGGAAGGCTTTGCCGAGTACTATTCGGTCGACCTCTCCGAGAAAGTCGTGCGCGGCATGACCGACAATGCCTTGAAATGTATGTTTAACGGCGGGACGCTGCCAATGGGATATGTGATCGACGCAGAGCAGCATTTCCAGATCGACCCGATCACTGCGCCGTATATTCTGGACGCTTTCAAACAGTATGACGAAGGCGCGACTATGACACAAATCCGGGACTGGCTCAACGAGCAGGGCATGAAGAATACACGCGGAAATCCCCTGACCTACAACAGCGTACAACACCTATTGAAAAACCGCCGCTACATTGGCGAATATCAGTACAGGGATATTCTCATCCCTGACGGCATCCCCGCCATCGTACCGAAAGACCTTTTTGACCGGGTACAGGCCAAAATGGAGAAAAACAAGAAAGCCCCGGCTCGTCACAAGGCTGAGGACGATTATCTGTTGACAACCAAGCTGTTCTGTGGATATTGTGGAGCCTATCTTTGTGGAGAGAGTGGCACCAGCCGCACCGGGGTTGTGCACCACTATTACAAGTGCGTTTCAGTCAAAAAGAAGCGCAAAGAGTGCCACAAAAAGCCGGTTAAAAAGGGTTGGATTGAGGATTTAGTTGTTTCCGAGACCATGAAGATAATCATGGATGACGATGCAATCGAAGCTATTGTTTCGATGCTGATGGAGTTGCAGGAACAGGACAACACCAATATTCCCCTGTATGAACGGCAGTTACAGGAAACGAATACCAAGATTCGCAACTTGATAAATGCGATCCAACAGGGCATCTTGACAAAATCGACAAAAGCAAGCCTTGAAGAATTGGAGGCGGCAAAAGAGGAATTGGAAAACCGCCTTGCCAATGAGCAGTTGTCCAAGCCTCCGAAGGTCAGCGCCGAATTTATGACCTTCTGGCTCCACCGCTTCCGCAAGCTGGATGTCACCAAGCAGAGCCACCGAAAAATGCTGATAGACACCTTTATCAACGCGATTTATCTTTATGATGATAAGATGCTGATCACATTCAACTACAAGGACGGGACAAAGAAAATCACTTTCAGCGATATACAGGAAGCCTCTAAACGGGATGCTTCCGGTTCGGATTTGGATTGCTCACCGGCACCAGAATTCAATGGCTCGCAAGCCCAGTAATATCAAGGGTTTGCGGGCTTTCTTTTTTGCTTGGCGCATTGGATTCTTCTCCATGCACATCAGCAAAATCAGGCTTTTTTGACAATGGACCTCCTGTTTTGAGGCAAATTTGGAGGTCCATTTCAGTCATGGACCACCGTAGGATATACCCCCATGATCGCGTTGGCAGACGCCACTTTGGAATTGAAATCCAAATGAGTATAGATATTAGAGGTCGTAGAAATATCGCTGTGACCCAGCCATTCCTGGATTTCTTTCAAGCTGACCCCGTTTGCATACAGCAAACTCGCGCAGCTATGACGAAGATCGTGGAATCGTATTTTTCGTAGGCCATACTTCTCTAAAATCAGCGGAAAGTGCTGTGTGATATAACCCGGCTTCACAAGTTCGCCAATTTCATTGACATAGATATATCCTTCGGCTTCGGTGTTGTAGGACTTGCCGCAGAGCTTTCGGTTTTGCTCCTGTTGGAGTTTTAACCGGTGCAGCAATTCCTCAAAGGGTGGAACCAGCGGCAACGTGCGGTAGCTGGACTTGGTTTTGGTACGGTCCTTTTCAATGATCGTACTTTTCCCGTTGAGCGTCACCTGGGTCACGGTATGGCGGATGGTGATGGTCTTTTTCTTAAAGTCAATAGCGTCCCATTTCAAACCCACGACTTCGCTCCGGCGCAACCCGTAGAAAGCCGCCAGTATGACGCCCAGTTCAATCGGATCGCCGCGCACGATCTGGAATAACTTTTCCAGCTCATGCTCATCGTAAATGCTGCCCACAAATTTCTGCTTTTTGGGGCGTTCAATTCGATCCGCCGGATTGCTCGACAGAAGCCCCGTCTTAAACGCATATTGCAGGGCCTTTCGGATGTTGGCATGGCGGTGGATCACCGTATTGGCCGACACTCCATTCACCTTCATTTCGTAAGTGTAGTAGTCCTGCAACTGTTTAGGTGTAACCTGCCTCAGCCGAAGCCCTGGATGGTGTTCCTCAAAATAAGGGACAATCCGATTCTTGATACCGGATGAATAAGCCGCATAAGTGGTGATTTCCACGCTGGCCTTCATCATTTCCAGCCAATCCAGTAGGAACCGGGTAAAAAGAATGTCCGCAGGGTTGTCGGTGTATCCTTTTTCCCTTTCCATCTGACGGAGCTGTAATTCAGCCTCCATCGTGCGGCGCGCCTCCTGAAGCATGGCTTCGGCACGCTTTTTATTGCCCTTGACGGGCAGCCCTGTGGATTTGGAAGGCGTTTGACGCTTTCCGTTTTCGTCTGTATAACTGAGGACGATATGGTAGTATCCTCTTTTTTCACGCAGATGTCCTGCAACCATAAAATAAAACCTCCTTTGGTGGTGCAGCGCAATTCATCTGCCGTTGACCCTTTTATTGTAGCAAGAGTTTCTAAACACGGCAAATGTGCGACGAGGTTTTACGCATTGGATTCTTCGTTCAACCCCAAATATTGGAGAATGCTGATTTTGGGAATACGGTAGATTCGCCCGATAGAGAACGACTCGATCTCGCCTTTTTTAAGAAGCCGGTATCCGGTCTTTAGACTGATTCCTCCAAGCATTTTACACATTTGCGGAACCGTAACTATATCGGGATATTCCGAAAACATAAGCTGATATGCGCTGTCTATGGTCATTTTTCAGCCTCCTGTTTTCTTTTTATCACTTCATAATCAAAACCGGGCCGCTGGCCGCAGTAGGTGCAGATGTCCTTTTCCACCCGGCCAGGGTGGACCCGGCGCAAATAATAAGAGCCTGTGCCGTAGAAGTTATTGGCACAGGCCGGACAAAGG
>OGYY01000891.1_pt1 | contig 28489 bp, 27 predicted proteins | sample 1576671 | NCBI WGS metagenome assembly OGYY01 (sample SAMEA3541593, study PRJEB24748) | human gut metagenome | biome: human gut; feature: human-associated habitat; material: faeces | place: China | collected 2012 | reverse complement strand
TGCTTTCGGGTCTTGAAATTGATGGTGTGTCCCAGATATTCACGCTTTTCAAGAAGGTTGCAGATGGTGGAAGCACCCCAGCCGTACACATCTTTGAAAGTCTTATTCTTGTTCACGCCCTCGCCGTGCTGGGCAAGGTAAGCGGACGGAATGAGAATTTTTTCTTCTTTCAGCTTGCTGGCGATCTGATACGGACCGTAGCCCTCAATCGTCATGGCAAAGATGCGCTTGACCACATCAGCGGCTTCGGGGTCAACCAACCATTGGTCTCTGGCTTCGTTCCAGAGATAGCCGTAAATGACCGTGCCTGTGAGGTGCTTGCCGGACTTGCCTTTGGACTGGAAAGTGGAACGGATTTTACGGCTGGTGTCTCTGGCGTAGTATTCGTTCATAATGTTGCGGAAAGGGGTAAAATCATCGTCACCTCTGGCACTGTCCACGCCGTCATTGATGGCGATAAGGCGAACGCCACGCTGACGCAGGATTTCCATAATCTGACCGACTTTCAGATAGTCACGACCCATGCGGCTCATGTCCTTGATACACAGATACTCCACATTTCCGGCTTCAACCTCTTTCATCATTGCCAGAAATCCGGGACGGTCAAAGCAAGTGCCGCTAATGCCATCGTCCGTGAAATGGACAATGTTCGTAAACCCCTGCCGTGCGGCGAACTCCTCCAACATTGCTTTTTGATTGGATATGGAGTTGCTCTCACGCTGTTGGTCATCATCTTTGCCAAAGTCATCACGGCTCAGTCGTTCGTACAGAGCTGTGATTTTCTCGTTTTTTCTCATAACTTGCGCTCCTTTCTTCGGTTTTAGGTTGTGTGTTCTAAGAGACTTCCCAACCGCTTGATTAAGAAGTCTTTTAGAGCATACAACACCGCTGCTTAGCTTGTATTTTTTATACTGCTTCACAGCAAAGCAATTTGGCTTGCGCTGCTCCAGTCCCTTGAACATATAGTCCACGGCGTTGAGAAAATCCTCGTCATCCTCCTTGACCTCCATGCCGGAGATCATGTCCACCAGCGTATTCATGTTGCGATCCTCCTCGGCTCCCTCAAAAATGATGTAGCCCAGCAGGGCGCAATATAAAAGCGTTTCCGCCTTCGTCCAGAACGGGTCGCCCTCCTTGCCCTCGCCCTTTGTGTTGGAAATAAGGGCATTGACAAACTTTAGAATGTCCGCCTCGGCCTTGATGTACGCCAGCGGGTTATAGTGCATGGATTTTGAAAAATCAATGCTGTTGAACACTTTGATCTTATATCCCCGCTTTTGCAAAAACGAGCCGACCTGCCCCAGCACACCGCCCTTGGGGTCTACCACCACATAGGAAGAATGAGCTTGCAGGAGTTGCGGCGTGAGCCAAAAGCGGGTCTTGCCCGAGCCGGACGAGCCGATGCCGCAGAAATTGAGGTTGCGGGCGTTGGCGGGATTTTTCGGACGGGTGTTCATGGTGAGCCGTTCCGTGGCGGTCAGCAGCATATTGTTTTCAAACTTGGGATCGACAAAGGGCTTGATGTCTTTTTCGTTGCCCCAGCGGGCTGTGCCGTACTCGGCATCGCGGCGAAATTTCTTTGCTTTTTTCGCCTTGTAGTAGATCAGCAGCCGGAAACCGGCTGCGCCCACAATGCCGACAAACCAATCCAGCGGGGCAAGGCCGGGGGCGAAGCTGGCAAAGGCCGCGCCGATGGTCTGGCCCAGCCCCAGCAGCTTTTCCCCGAAGCCCGTACCAGCGGCCAGACGGTACGCCGTGCCGATTTTCAGGCAAAACCAGCCGATGAACAGGTACGGGATGTTCGGAAGAACATACTTCCTGATTTTATCTGTCGCCATGCGCCGCCTCCTTTGTCAATTCCCGCTGGGGCTGCTTTTTCACCTGTTCCTCGGCCTGCCGGAGCTGCTCCCGGATCGGCGTCTGCCGGGACTTCGCCCGTTTTAGTTCCAACCGGGAATACTCGGCAAAGCAGCCTGTGATGGCGTCGGCCTGCCGTGCCTTGAACAGAAGCAGATATTTTTCCTCTCCCACACGGCGGATGGCGTAGTCCACGCCCCATTTCCGGGCCACCTTGTCAAACAGCTTGGGCGTGTCCACCTCGATGGCGTTGGTGTCTCCGCCGTGGCCCATGAGCTTTCGCACACTCTGCTTGCCGTGGGGCGTCTGCGCCTTGCGGTGTTCCTTGGCGATCTTCCGGCCCACGGCGGCCACCACATAGGCCAACGCACGGGCGGTCAGCTTGGACGCCTTGACGCTGACGGCGATGGTCTGCCGGGACACTTCATCTCCGACGATAGCTTACACCTCCTTTGCCCTCTGGCCACCGTGACCAGAAGCGGCCTATCTGTCCTCGCGGCTGGCGGGAAGCCGCAGCTTTTCCTCGTTCAGCGCCGAACGGTCTATGACCTCCTGATACGCCGCCATCTGCTCCCGGATATTCAGCTTGGGATAGGCAAAGATGCGGTGCTCCGGGGGAATGTCCTCCATTCCGTGATACCGCTCCACAAAGTTGCCGCCGTTATTGAACACATAACCGCCGGGGGCGAAATGGCCGCCGTCATTGATCCGTGCGTCCCGCCCGTAGGCTTCAAAATCGAAGTAGGGCAGCACATTGTCCGGTACATCCAGCATTTCCATTTCCTCGATGTAGACCCGGCCCAGCGCATCCTCGCTGTCGATACCGGGGTAGAAGTCATAGCAATCCAGATTTTGCGCGAGGTTGATCAGGTCATGGACGCTGCCCGTGTATTCGCCGCTGTCAATGACGGCCTCAAACTTTTCAATGTCGCTCTGGTCGAGGTCAGACAGCACATGGGCCAGATGGTTCAGCTCGTCAATACTTTCATACTCGCCCAAATGGTCGTATAGGCCCAGCACATCACCGTCGAACGAGGTAATGAAGATTTCTTCATACCGCACCCCATCCACGCCGATGCGTTTCAAAAGGGCCTGCACCTCCTCTGTGGTGGCCGGGAATTTCAGCGTTTCGCCTACAAGCCGCCCCTCGTTATATTTGCCGAGGTTGGTAATGTAGGCTTCAAACAGGGATGACATTTTCAGCACCTCCTTGTCAGAACATCGTATATGCCGCGCATAATGTACTCGGCGCAGGGCAGCGCGATTGCATTTCCCAGCGCCCGGTAGCGGTGGGCGGGCAGGATTTCCTCACCGTCTGCGCCGTACTTTGTCCAGCCCTCCGGCAGCCCCATGAGACGTTCACATTCTCTTTCCGTGGGAAAGCGGACACAGCCCCCGGCAGGATCGTCCTCATACCAAAAGGCAAAGGGACTGACCGTGCTGGCTAACAGAGTGGGAAAAGGGTCAGTTGGCAGTCCGAAGCTGTTTCGGAACGCCTCCGTTGTCCGCTCCTTTGCCGATGCCCGCATACGGTAGCATTGAAAGGGTCTGGTGATCGGTACACGCCGCCCTGCTTCAACAAAAGAGCCTCGATCTCCGCAGGCGGCGGACAGCCAGCAATCTCCGCCAGACGCAGAAATTGACTGCACTGCGCGGGGCTTAAAAAGTATTTCGTGGGAACATTGTCCTCCAAAGTCTGCCACAACAAAGACGCGCTGCCGTCGTGCCAATCGGGGGCTTGCCCAATGCTGGGCGTCCATGAGCCGCCATGAGAGATCGGGCGTATGCCCTCGCACCATTCCGGCTCCTGTCCATCTTCCAGAAGCAGGCATTGAAATGTCGGCGGCTGTGAACGCTGAGAGCACGGCTCTAAAGTCCATCCGGTCATTTGAAAAAAACGCTCCCATGACGTTCTCCCAAACAGCGATTGCTGGAAATATACCATTTGTCGCCTCCCTCATTTCACGGATAATACGGATCGCATGAAAGAACAGACTGGATTTTTCCCCGGCAAGACCGGCCCTGTTGCCGATCTGTGAGAGGTTCTGGCAGGGTGAACCAAAGGTGATGATGTGGACGGGCGGAATGTCGCCGCCGTTTAGCTTTGTCACATCTCCTAAATGCGCCATACCGGGAAAGTGGCGTTTCGTGATGGAGATAGGCGCTTTTTCGATCTCGCTGGCCCATGCGGGCACGATACCGCAGCGCACTGCCGCCAGCGGGAACACGCCGATCCCGTCAAACAGGCTCCCCAGCCGGATCTCGCTCATATCAGCGGTGGCCCTGACGCTTTACGGTCAGGATGCCGTCCAGCGTGGTTGCCGTGATCCCCAGCCGCTGGGCCACGGCCACATCGTTTTTCATGCTTTCCGTGGAGATACTGCCGCACACCACCAGCACATGAGAGCGGCGGAGCAGGTCACGGCCCATGTCGATGCCGCTCTTATGCTCCTCGGGAACGGCGTCGTTCAGGAAAAGCGGCTGATAGAGCGTGGGGCAGATGGGCGAAAAGCCCGCCTCATAGACAGCGCGGCAATACTTGGCGGCCTGCTCCGTCGCCTCGCAGGGATCGCCGCTCCACGCGGCGGTGATATACGCAAGGGGTCGTTTCATTTTGAAAACCTCCATTTTTATAATGTAGTGGGTCAACCTTTTTCCCCCGCCCTTTTCCAATCTTGGAAAAGGGGGCGGCTCTGGAGGATATACCCCCGCCGCTTGCCGGAGAAAAAGCACAGCCGGGGCAGGCGGTCAAGGGCAAGTCCGCCGCACACGGCGGGGCGAAGCCCCCTTGACAGCCCACTCCCGCCTGTGCTCGATTACGGGCGGCGACGGGGGATATAACCGCAAGGGCCGTATCCTATCGGGGCAGCAAAAAGCCTCTGGTCATGGTGGCCAGAGGTCGTTACTTTTCCATATCCATTTTCTTATCGGGCTTGGCAAGCTCGGGCGGCTGCCGCTCTTTCCAGTCCTCCAGCAGCGTCATGATCTGGTCTTTCATCTGCCGGGGCGTGGCCTCCTTGCCAAAAAACTTTTCCAGTTCAGCGCCAGTAATGATCACGTCACGATCCTCCTTTTTCTTTTCTTCACACAAAATACCGTCGATCACGTCCGGGGAGAGCTTGTTTTCCTTGTCCAGCTCACGGAGCCGCTTTGCCTGACCCTTGGAGGGCGAAGCCTGCTGGCCCTCAATGGACACGGCGATATACTTCTGGTGCTTGGGGCGCACACGGGAAATTTCCACAGCCGGGGTGAAAGACAGCTTTCCGTCATCCATCGTCTGCTTCAATTCCGGCACAAGATCATTGAGCCAGATATACCGCTGTACGGTTTTCACGCTCATGCCGTTGCGTTGGCCCACGCTTTCAAGTGAGAGCTTTCCGGCCTCGGCGCTGTCGCCGCGCGCCCCCTGATGCTTGATGGCCTCATACTGCATTTTCAGGGACATAGCCTTTTCGCTGGGCAAAATCGTTTCGCGCTGACGGAGGTTGTCATCCGTCATAGCGAGAATGGCCTCGTCATCCGTCATATTGCGGACGATACAGGGCATATTGCGATACCCGGCAAGCTGGCTGGCCATCTGGCGGCGGTGGCCCGCGATGATCTCATAGCCGCCGCCCTCACGGGGACGTACCAGCGCGGGCTGGTTGACGCCGCCGTTGCGGACACTCTCCACCAGAGATTTCATTTCCGCATCGTCACGGACACCGAAAGGATGATCCTTGAAAGGGTGCAGGTCGGAAAGGTCAAGATAGACGATTTCCTCTTTTTCGGCGCGGGTAGCGTCACGGGGCGTAGGCGGCACTTCCGGGGCCGGGGGCGCTGCCTTTTCCTCGGGGGCCGCATGGGTTTTGCCAGCCTTGGGCGGCTTGGTCTGCTCCGGGGCCGCTTTTTCCGTTTTGGATGGCTTGACCTTATTGGGCGTGGCTCTGCTCTCCTTGGGTGGACGGCCTCTGCCGGGTTTGGCGGCCTTATCCTTTTCGGTGGGCGGCTTCTGCTTGACCGCCTTTTTCTCTTCCTTGGCCGCCTCGTCACGGGCGGCGGCAAAATCAACCACCTTGCCGGAATGTGCCGGGGCGGGGTCATCCCTGCCGGGATCAGGCGGCTGTGCCTGCTCCTTTTCAGCCTTGGGGACTTCGGGGGCAGTAGGCTCCTCCACCTCGGCGTGGGTAACAGCGTCGGCGGGATCGGGTACGGCCTCGCCCATTTCAAAGAGCGCCGCCTGCCCCTCCTGTTCCAGCATAACTGCCTCCGCATCAGTCAGCACAGGCTCGGGAGCGAGTTGCTCCGGCACGGTAGCAGTTTCTGTCGTGGGAGCGGATGCCTCAGTAGGTGGGGCTACATCGGGAATATTTTTCTTATCATCTGCCATTTGCAAACCTCCTTTTCGTGGCATGAAAAAAGCCAGTCCGCAGACCGGCTAAAGATAAAGAAATTAAATCTCCTTTCTAATTTTTTTGATAAATATGGAGTATGACCGCTTAGATGTCTCATTTGGCAGTCATACTAATAAACATAATGTGTAAAGAGTTGTTGCACTTTTATATACAACAGAGCGCCTGTATTTTGATGTAGGTGAACTAATAGTTATTTTCCAAATCTTTAGTAAAGGAGAAATTGAAAATGTATTTCAAAAACCTACAAGAACTCCCGGAAGAATACCATGATTTGATAGAGATGTTATTGGAAAGAGGAATTATTGCGGAAAATAACGGTAATTTTGAATACCCACTAAGTCTTGATACTTTATACCTAATCAAAATTATGCAACGCATGGCTCAATAGCTTGCTTTATAACGAATTTAGTCGTATAATACAAAACGAGGTGAAAAATATGGGAAAAGCTACAGTAAAGCGAATAGTCTGCGGAATAATGTTCAATCACTCATTTTCTATTCTCGATGAATGGGGGAAAATTGCAGATACACTGCTCTATAACACTTCCAAAAAATCACCTGGCTTTTCGCCTCAGTATTTTCCGACGATAAGTCAGCAGTATACAACATCACGTTTTTTAAGTAATCAAGATTTAGGCCATAGTTTAGAATTGACTTCGAATAATTTAATTTATACCCATACAATCCAAAATGATTTTGAATCTGAGTATAAGGAATTTATTTCTCGTGTAGAAAAATGCCTGATCCCTAAAATTATAGATAAATACGCACTAATCACCCGGCGAATTGGCATGGTCTACATATGTGAAATGGATAATACTTCCATTTCATCATTTAAGCAGCAATACTTTTCTAAATCATCAGAAATAACAGATTGTCGTTTTGCAATTCGAACTACAACACCAGAGGGCTTGGCGTTTTCTGGAAACGATAATTATGTAAACAAGATTTATACAGTTGGTAGTATTGACGATGCTATTCAAGGCATTTCTTTTGACTATCAGCTATATTTTCAGCCACCACAACCTGAAATTACTTCAAAAATAACTTCTTTTTTTGAAACAAGCAAAAAATGCTTCTTTGAGGAAATATTCAATGAGGAATATTGTGGGAAACGGTAACGGAAGAAGAAAGAGCAAAAGTGAGGCACGGGCATATAGACAAAGTATAAAGTCAAATACTACTCCTCTTGAAAGCACAGTTGATCTTCGAAATAATAACCTTTCAGGTAGTGCAGAAGCTAACAACATAGCATTTCTGGATTCATCAACGCAGAGTGCAAAGATTTCTTTTCGCCTGCGCGCAAAACGCTTTTTCAAAACTCATATTTTTGAATCAGTTTTAGGGGCACTTATGGCTATCATCGTGGCATTAGCAGGGTGGTATGCTAAAACTCTTATTGATTTGAAAATTGACTGTGCCGTTTTTGAAAGTAGGCTATCATCTATTGAAGAACGAATTGATGAACTTGATGCCGATAATATTACTCGTGAGATTTTGGAATTGCAATTAAATGCACTTAAGCAAGAACTTCTTAGCGGATCAACCCTACAAGCGGCAAACCTGAGTAATCGTATTGATTTGCTTGAACGTCAGATTGAGCTACTTCAATAATGTCATACTGCGGAGAGACGCAGAGCAGAAAAATTATTTTCCTTGATATACGGGCTTTTTTTGACTATAATGAAAGACATTCAGGGTGTGTTTTGGGGTTGCCCGCGTATTGAAGCGCTCTTTTAACCCGGTTTAGGGGGGTATGTAACCGCACTAACCGGGAGAGCGCTTGACTGGCAGTCAAGAGGTCAGCGGTTCGATCCCGCTTATCTCCACCATGAAAAAGCCTTGAAAGTGTAAACTTTCAAGGCTTTTTTGCTTACCATCGATCCGAAAGAAACGCGGGTGGAAAGATTATGAAACTGATCCGCATCGGTGACAGCCTGACCTTTGGATACGGCGTGCATCTGTCTCAGCGGTGGACGCGGCTGTGCGCACAGGAGACGGGCTGGGAGCTTGTCAATGAGGGCATCAACGGCGACACGACCGGCGGCATGCTGGCGCGCATGCAGGGCGGGGTGCTCGCGGAGCTGCGCGAGGGCGGCCTTGGCGCCGACCGGCCCTATGTGCTGCTGATGGGCGGGAGCAACGATGTGTTCTACTCCGGCTCCGACGCTGCGGCGCGGGGAAATATGGGCGCGATGATCCACCAGCTCTTTTCCGTGGGCGTGCTGCCGGTGGTTGGTATCCCGCTTCCGGCGGATGCACCGCATGCGCCGCGGGCGTGGGCGGCCGCGGTCGATTTTGAAGCGGCGGAGCGGACGAAAAGGGTACTGCGCATGGCTCAAGCGGTACTGCACGGCGTTTGGCGTGCCGTATATCGACTTCTGCGAGGATTTTCTGTCGCCAGACGGATCGACCCGCTCGGAGCTGCTGCTTGACGGTCTGCACCAGACGCCGGAGGGACACCGCTTGATGGCGCGGCAGCTGAGCGCGCAGCTGAAAAGACAAGGATAACAGCCCTGAAAAAGGCTTGAAAATCAACGACCCTGATAGAAGGAGACCACGACCATGAAGCTATCATATCTGGACCTGATGACGACCGATCCAAGCTACAATCTGGCGATGGAGCAGTACGTGTTCGACTGCCTCCCGCGCGACCGCATGTATTTCATGCTCTGGCAGAATGATAACGCGATCATTGTCGGAAAGTATCAGAACACGATCGCTGAGATCAATGAAGAGGCCGTGCGCGAGCGCGGCATTCGCGTGGTGCGCAGACTTTCCGGCGGCGGCGCGGTCTATCACGACATGGGCAACCTGAACTTCACGTTCATTACAGATGTCGGCGAGAGCAATGCGCTGGACCTCAAGCTATTCTGCGAACCGGTCGTGCGCACGCTGGCGACGCTCGGCGTGAAGGCGGAGGTCAACGGCCGCAACGACATCACGATCGACGGGAAGAAGTTTTCCGGCAACTCGCAGTACATCCGCCAGGGACGCGTGATGCACCACGGCACGATCATGTTCGATTCGGACCTCTCTGTCGTCAGCGAGGCGCTGCGCGTCGACCCGACAAAGATCCAGACCAAGGGCATCCGCTCGGTGCGCAGCCGCGTGACGAACGTTGCCGAGCATCTGCCGGAAAAGGTCACGCTGCCGGAATTCCGCCGCATCCTGCTGGAAAGCATTCTGAAGGAGAATCCGGGCGAGGCCTACCCGCTGACGCAGGATGACCTTGCGGCGGTGGAAAAGCTGCGCGCGGAGCGTTACGCCACATGGGATTGGAACTACGGTTTCTCTCCGGCGTGCACGATGCTGCGCCGCCGCCGCGTGGACGGCTGCGGCCTGATCGAGGCCTACATCACCGTGGAGCACGGAAAGATCGCGGCCCTGACATTCAAGGGCGACTTCTTCAGCGCCTCGGAACCGGACGAGCTGGCGGCGCACTTTGTTGGCTGCACGCCGTACCGCGCGGGCTATGAAAAGGCACTCGGCGATGTGGACGTTTCGCGCTACTTCGCGGGCTTGCAGAAGGATGAGCTGATCGACATCCTGTGCGAGGGATAATGAAAAGGGGAGCCGGCGTAAAAAGTGCCGACTCCCTTTTTCATTTTGAATGGCAGGCAGAGCATGTCATTTTCCACCCATCAGCAGAGCCAGCAGCTCTGCAAGCTTCGACTTCACTACGACATCACCGCTTGCGGCGCTCTGCGTCAGGATGCCGTCGCACAGCGGGGAGAACGCTGCGCTCCACCACTGGAGGGTATTAGTGCCGCGCGCGGCGCAGAAAAGCAGCATGACCGCGAGGCCAACGGCAAGGGAAAGCTCCCATTTCGTCCATTTCATCGAAAAACCGCCCATCTCAAAGAATTTGCTTCGAGTATGGACGGTTTTCTGAGTTTTCAAACAAATTCGGCGCAGAAAGTTTTGACGCACTCGCCTTGCAGTGCCTCGCACGCTCTGCGGCAAGCCGCTTTGTCAGAGAAGAGGCCGAACACCACGCTGCCTGAGCCGGTCATCGCCGACGTCTTCGCGCCGTAGGCGAGAAGATCGCACTTGATGGTCTCAATGCGCTCACGCTGCTCGCCGTCGAGCGCCTGCTCAAAGACGTTGCGCACGTTTGCACACAGCGTGTCCGCGTCGCCGTGCTCGATGGCGGCGAGCATCGCGTCCGTATCAGGACGGTCGGTGATCGTCACGCCGTCTACGCGCGCGAAGAGCGCGGGTGTGGAGATCGGGAAGTCCGGCTTGCAGGCGGCGACGAAGAAGCGCGGTGCGGGCTTGAGGACGGTCAGCTTTTCGCCGCGGCCCTCGGCCAGCTGCGTGCCGCCGCGGATGCAGAAGGGAACATCACTGCCGACGCTTGCGCTGATCTGCTCGAGCCGCTCGTCCGTGAGGGTGGGGGAGACGAGCTCGCGCAGCGCGCGCAGCACCGCCGCGGCATCTGTGCTGCCGCCGGCCATGCCGGCCTCGGACGGAATGCGCTTTATAAGCGCGATGTCGATGCTGCCGCCGTAGTCCATCGCCTCGCAGAAGGCTCTCGCCGCCTTGACAGCGAGGTTGCGCTCATCGCAGGGAAGCGCCGCGCCGTCGACGCGGCAGGTGATGCCTTTGCCGTCTGTGAGCGTGACGGTCACATCGTCGTGGAGCGAAACGGTCTGCATGACCATCTGCATCTCGTGGTAGCCGTCATCGCGCTTGCCAAGAATGTCAAGCGTCAGGTTGAGCTTAGCATAGGCGGGGACAGTTATGCTGCGCACGGGCTCCTCGACCGGCGCATTCAGCGCCTTGCCGCAGTGGGGGCAGTAGGCACCGCCTTCACCTATGCGTCCGAGCGGTCTGCCGCAGTGCGGACAGCGGTAGTAAAAAACCCCAATCACGATGGCAAAGAGCATGATCGCGATACCGAGAATAACAAGCGGTACGCTGACGCTTGTGCCGACGCCGCTGAGCAGCGCGCCGGTAAGAAGCAGCGGTGTTTGGAGCTTTTGGGCCCTGCGATAGTCCATCAGGGGCTTTTTGTCGTTCATCGCGGCCTCCTTTTTTCTCAGTGCTTCTTTTTCTTGTGCTGGATCTTTTTCCTCTCCTCGGGCTCCGGCTCGTCGGCGATCCACGCGCCGCATTTCGGGCAGCGCTTGGGATTGCCGCGACCGAGGTGCTCGCCGCACTTGGGGCAGCGGTAAAAGCGCCCCCAGACGATGAGCGAAGCGCCCATCATCATGAGACCGACGAGCGCGGTGACGGTGTTTTGAAAGCCCCATGCGCCGACGAGGGAGACCACTGCGCCGCCCCAGAGCAATACGTCCTGCCAGATCCTGGCTGTTTTCAAATCCATAGAGAATCCTCCTGATGAGAAAAGCGCCGCAAGGCGGCGCTTTTCTGCAATGGTTACATTAGGTTAGCGGATCTTGCGTGCCTCGACGTAGTAGCGCTTGTCCTGCGCGTGACCCATGGAGAAGGTCTTGCGCGGCAGAACGCCGTCGGCCATGACGGTCTTGAAGAGCTGCTCCTTGCCCATCGCGGGAAGCAGGAAGCCCATGTTGCCCTCCTTGGAGCCGAGCTCGCGGGTGACCTCATCGCCGTGGATGTAGTCGACCTCACCGCCGAACTGCTTGAGGTACTCGTCGATGAAGGTCTGCAGCGTGCCGACGGCCAGCTGGACCTTCGGGTCGGGGACGGTGACGAAATCGTCGTGGCCGTTCCAGCAGACCTCGATGACGTGGCCCTCGCCCTTGCCCTCGTGGGCGTTGGGGTAGAACTTCTTGAACTCTTCCATGAACTTCTCATGGTCGACGCCGAAGAGCACGCGGTGGATGGGCTCGAACTGGAGCGCATCGTCGTGGTTGTTCACGACCTCGACAAGCGCGTAGCGGGAGGGCAGCGCGAGGTATTCCTCGGGAGTCTTGCCCTTCTTCTGCTCTTCATAGCAGGCCTTGGCGGTGGCGAGGGAGTGGTTGCCGTCGCCGACGGCGAACAGCAGGGGCGCGACGCCGGAGACGCCGTACTTGCTCTTCATCGCCTCGTCGGTCGTGAGGCCGGTCAGCGCGTCGGCGACTGCGTCGATCTGCGCAGCGGAGAGCTTGTAGCCCTTGATATGGCCGCCGTTTTCCATCAGGTCGAAGTCATAGACGCTCTCCATCTTGTCGGCCGCGGCGGTCAGGGGCTCGATGACGGTCTTCTCGGGGTCGTCAATGAGCAGCATGACGTGGGGCAGCTCGATGGGGGCGTTGCGGCGCACGCGGGCGCGCGGGGGGATACGGTCGAGCACGGTGCCCTCAGTCGCGCGGATCAGCGCGCCGGAGCCGGGGGTGAAGTCGTACTGGTCGAGGTCGACCATACCGATGAGGCCGTGACGGATCTTACCGTCGCTCTGGCCGCGCTCAATGTAGATGAGGGAGTCCTTGAGCGTCTCGAAGATGCCCTCTTGGAGGTACTTGCTCATCGAGGCGTTGATGTCGGCGATGAACTCGTCGACGTTGGGGGCCTTCAGGTTGGCCTCGGGCAGGATGAGGCGCAGGGTGGAAGGCGCGTCGCCGACGGTCTTCTCCACGCGCTCCCAGTACTCGGGCTCAGAGGTGAACTGGTCGCATGCGACGACCGCCCACTTGCTCATATCGACATCCTTCTTGGGCAGCAGAATGTCGGAAGGATAAAAGCCAAGTTTGGAAAACTTTTCGTTCATGGTGATTCCTCCGTTATTTGTTTGATAAGCGGAACGCGGGGTGCTCCGCTGGTGCGATTGTAAAACAAATTATACAATAGCCCACGCGGAAAAAGCAATGGAGAAAGTGAAAAAATGTCCAAAAGCGCTTTATGGAAATGCCATGATAGAGCGCTTCGCGGCCCGCTTGCTTGACGAACGCCCCGCGGCATGATATTCTAATAAACTATGCGGAAAAATACGAAAGATTCAGGTGATGATTTTGGATAAGCGCGCAGATCTGAGACACGGGGACGTCAAAAAGCTGCTCTTTTCGCTCTCCGTGCCGACGATCACCTCGCAGATCGTCAACATGCTCTACAATCTGGTCGACCGCGTGTTCATCGGCCACATGCAGCCCGCCGAGACCGTCGGAAAACTCGCGCTGACGGGCGTTGGCGTATGCCTGCCGATCATCATGGTTATTTCGGCGTTCGCGTCGCTCATGGCCATCGGCGGCGCGCCGCGCGCCTCGATCGCCGAGGGCGCAGGCGAGAGCAAAAAATCCGAGCGCATCATGGGAAACTGTCTGACGATGCTTGTGATCACGGCGCTGGTGCTGACGGTGCTGTTCGAGTCCTTTGCCGAGCCGCTTTTACTGATGTTCGGCGCGAGCGAGAACACCATCGGTTACGCGCTCGACTATATGCGAATCTACGCCCTCGGCACGATCTTCGTGCAGCTGACACTTGGCATGAACGCCTACATCACGGCACAGGGCTTCGCCACCGTGAGCATGAAGACGGTGCTCATTGGCGCGCTCTTAAATACGGCTCTCGACCCGCTGTTCATCTTCGTGCTCGGTCTCGGCGTGCGCGGCGCGGCGCTGGCGACGGTGATCTCGCAGGCAGTGTCGGCCGTGTGGGTGATGACGTTCCTCACGGGAAAGAAGACGCGCTGGTACTTAAAGCGCGAGAACCTGCATGTGGACGTGAAGATCGTGCTGCCGTGTATCGCACTGGGACTTTCCCCGTTTGTGATGCAGTCGACGGAGAGCCTCATCGCCATCTGCTTCAACTCATCTCTCCTGCGCTACGGCGGCGACATGGCCGTCGGCACGATGACAGTGCTGACGAGCATCATGCAGTTTTCGAACATGCCGCTTCAGGGCTTGACACAGGGCGCACAGCCCATCGTGAGCTACAACTTCGGCGCAAAGAACGCCCAGCGCGTGCGCGACGCCTACTTCTGCCTGCTGCGCGCGTGCTTTACTTATTCAATGGCCATCTGGCTTCTGGTCGAGCTCTTCCCGCGCGCGTTCATCCTGATTTTCAATAATGACCCCGCGCTGGTCGAATACGCGGCGTGGGCCGTGCGCATCTACATGGGGTGCAGCGGTATTTTCGGCATCCAGATCGCCTGCCAGCAGACGTTTGTGGCGCTCGGCAACGCGAAGACGTCGCTCTTCCTCGCCGTGTGGCGCAAGATCATCCTGCTCATCCCGCTCATCTATATTCTGCCGCACTTTTTCGTGGACAAGGCGTTCGCGGTGTTCCTGGCCGAGCCCGTGGCGGACTTCGGCGCGGTGGCGCTGACGAGCTTTACATTCTATCGCCAGTTCCGCCGCTCAATGCGCGAGCTGGAAGGCGCGGAAGCGACTGGGGAGCGGTAAAGAAAATTTTTAACGCAAAAATAAAAGGAGAGGGCAAGCCCCTCTCCTTTTATTTTTTACGCCTGGCCGCCGCTTTCCATCGGCTCTTTCTCGCGGAACAGCATCGTGATGCACCAGATGCCGGCAAGGCCGACGAGCGTGTAGATCACGCGGCTGAGCATGCCGATCTGTCCGCCGAAGAGAAAGGCAACGCAGTCAAAGCCGAAAAGGCCCACGCTGCCCCAGTTGAGCGCGCCGATGATAGCAAGTGTCAGCGCGATCTTGTCGATGACCATGAAGTTCCCTCCTTAAAAAGATGGTTTGGTCTTCGGTAGTCTTCCCGTGATGGGCGAAAATATGCGTACGGCGTTTTCTGCGTTGCCCGAAAAAGAAAACTATGATAAAATTAGGATAAAATATTGATAACTTTAAGAGAGAAAAAGGGGGAAGGACGCTTGCTGCACATACTGATGGGACGCGCGCGCACGGGCAAATCCGAGCGCGTGCTGCAAAGGATCGCCGCGCTGGGGGACTCGTCGCAGCAAATCCTGCTCGTGCCGGAGCACGCCTCGCATGTGGCGGAGATGGACCTGTGCCGTGTTTGCGGCGACACCGCGTCGCGCCATGCCGAGGCATTGACGTTCAAGCTGCTCGCCTCGCGCGTGCTGAGCATCTGCGGCGGCAGCGCGGACGTGACGCTCGATTCGGGCGGAAAGCTCCTGACGCTCCAGCGTACGCTCACGGAGCTTGCGCCGGTGCTCAAGGTCTACAAGCGCCCGTCGCAGCGCGCGGCATTTTTGGAGAGCCTGCTCGCCGTGATGGAGGAATTGCAGGCCTACGCCGTATCGCCCGAGCAGCTATCCGAGAGCGTAGCGCAGATCGAGGGCGAGAGCGGCGACAAGCTGCGCGACCTTTCGCTCATCTACGGCATTTACCTCAGCAAGCTCCACGCACCGGGGCACGACGCGCGCGATGTGCTTGAAAAGCTGGAGGAAAACCTCGAAGCGTCGGGATATATTGAAAATAAAGACATTTTCCTCGACGGTTTTTCGTATTTTACGGGGCGTGAGCTGCGCATTCTGCGCATCCTGCTGCGGCGCGCGAAGAGCGTGACCGTCACGCTCCTTGGCGACACGCAGGACCGCGAGCTCTTTTCCGAGAGCCTGCGCGTGCGCGAGCGGCTGTACGCGCTCGCGCGCGATGCCGGCGTCGCATGCGAGGAGGAAATTCTTCCGCAGGGCGAGGTGCGCGGCGCGCTCGACCATATCGAGCGCTGCTTTTTCGGCGCGGCGGACGAATTTACCCAGCCGACCGACACCGTCGCGCTCTATGAGGCGGGCAGCGCGTACAGCGAGTGCGAGTGGGTCGCGTCGCAGGTTTTACAGCTCGTGCGCAAGCAGGGCTACCGCTACCGCGAGATCACCGTCACGGCGCGCGATCTCGACTCCTACGCGGGCGCAATCGAAAACGTGTTTGCCCGCTACGGCATCCCGCTCTATTATGCCCACCGCAGCGATATTTTGAAAAGTCCCGTGCTGACGCTGCTGCTCGGCGCGCTCGACGCCGCGAGCGGAGGCTTTGAGTATGAGGATGTGTTCCGCTGTCTCAAGACCGGCCTCGCCGGCCTCAGCATGGCGGAATGCGACATTCTGGAAAATTACGCGCTCAAGTGGGAGATCCGCGGCGCGATGTGGACGCGCGAGACGCCCTGGTCGGCGCATCCCGACGGCTACGGCGAAGAATGGACGGACGAGGCAAGGGCGCGGCTCAAGACGGTCAACGCCCTGCGCGAGCGCGTGCAGGGGCCGTTTGCGCGCCTAAAAAAAGGCGTGGGCGGCAGCGGCGAGGCCGAGCAGAAGGTGCGCGCGCTGTACGGCTATTTGGAGGAGATCAAACTGCCGGAGGTCTTGCAGACGCAGACCGAGCAGCTTTTCGCCGCGGGCGAGGCCCAGCGCGCCGAGGAAACGGCGCAGCTGTGGAGCATTCTTTGCAGCGTGCTCGACCAGTTTGTGGAAATCCTGGGCGACGCGATCCTCGACGCCGAGGAGTTTGCGAGTCTGATGCGCCTTGTGCTGACGCAGTACAGCGTGGGCACGATCCCCGTGACGCTCGACGCGGTGAACCTGTGCGAAATGACGCGAAACGACCGCCACACGGTGCGCGCGCTGTTCCTGCTCGGCGCGAACGACGGCGTGCTGCCTGCGGCGGAGAACCGCGGCGGCGTGCTGCGCGACGAGGACCGCGAGGCGCTCGAGAGGCAGCAAATCTTCCTCGCGCCGCACGGGATGGAGCAGTTTCATCTGGAAATTCAGAATCTTTACGCCGCGCTGGCCCAGCCGACGGAAAAGCTGACGGTGTCCTATCCCGTTTCGGACGGAAAGGGCGCGGAGAAGCGGCCATCGTTCGTCATCGGGCGCATCGCGCGTCTGCTGCCGTCGATCAGCGTCGAAACAGAGAGCGCTGACAAGGAATATCGCCTGTCAGCAAAGTCGACGGCGCTCGAGTATGCGGGCGAGCATATCGGCGGCGCGCTGTGGCAGTATTTTGAAGGACAGGGCGACGCGAAGCGTGCGCTTGCCGCGATGAAGGACGCTTCGCGCTATACGCGCGGGCATCTGTCGCGCGACGCGGTGCACGCGCTCTACGGTGGCGCGGTGACACTGTCCGCCTCGCGCATGGACATGGCGCGCTCATGTCACTTTGCCTATTTCATGCGCTACGGCCTGAAAGCCAGGGAGCGCACGGGCGCGGGCTTTGACGCGCCGCAGATCGGCACGTTCGTGCACGATGTGATGGAGCATACGCTGCGGCAGGCGAAGGAGTGCGGCGGACTGCATACGCTATCAAAGGACAAGCTGCACTCGCTCGTGCGCGCGTCGATCGAGGAATACATCGACCGCGTGCTGCCGGACTTGTGCGAAAAAAGCGCGCGCTTCCGTTATCTGTTCAACCGCCTGTGTGCGACGGTCGAGCGCATCATGGACGAGGTGAGCGAGGAGCTGCAAAGCTCCGACTTTGAGCCGCTGGCATTTGAGCTCGCGTTCGGAGCGGACGGGCAGCTGCCCGCCATCACGATCCGCGAGGAAAACGGCACGGCGCGCGTTGTCGGCAAGGTCGACCGTGTGGACGGCTGGCTGCACGACGGCAAGCTATATTTGCGCGTCGTGGACTACAAGACAGGCAAGAAGAGCTTCGACCTCGCCGAGCTGCGCTACGGGCTGGGGCTCCAAATGCTGCTCTACCTCTTTACGCTTAAAGAAGAGGGACAGATGCTTTTCGGCGGACACGAGATCGTTCCCGCGGGCGTTCTCTATACGCCCGCGCGCGAGCCGATGCTGCGCTGCGCGCGCGACACGGAGCCCGAAAAGATTGAAAAAGCACTCAAAAAGGAGCTGCGCCGCAGCGGCATGGTGCTCGAGGACCCGGCGGTCCTGCAGGCGATGGAGCACAGCGCGCTCGAATCGCCGTGCTACCTGCCCATCGCGGTGAAAAGGGACGGCGCGGTGACGGGAAGCCTTGCTTCTGCCGAGCAGCTCGGAAAGCTCTCGAAATACGTCGACCATATTTTACATGAAATCACGCAGGAGGTCTTCGCGGGCAACATCGACGCCGACCCCTATGCGCGCACGCCGCAGCAGTCGGCCTGCACATACTGCGAGTTCACGAGCGCGTGCCACTTTGAAAACGGCTGCGGCAGTGACCGTATGGAATACATCAAAGCGACGAAAAACGACGAATTCTGGCAGTACATCGACGAGGTGAACGGAGAGGGGGCGCGCGAAAATGGCTGAAAAGCTGACAAACGAACAGCAAGCGGCGGTGGACAGCCGCGAGCGCAGTCTGCTCGTCTCCGCGGCGGCTGGATCTGGCAAGACGAAGGTGCTCGTCGAGAGGCTTTTTTCCTACGTGGAGCGCGAAGGGGCGAATCTCGACGATTTCCTCATCATTACCTACACGCGCGCCGCGGCGAGCGAGCTGCGCGGCAAGATCGCGAAGGCGCTCACCGAGCGCATGGAGCGCGCCCCCGGCAACTACCACCTGCGGCAGCAGATGCTGCGCGTCTACCGTGCGGACATCAAGACGGTGGACGCGTTCTGCACCGCGCTTTTGCGCGAAAACTGCCATCTGCTCGGCGAGGACGCGCGCGGCCACGCGCTGCGGCCCGATTTCCGCGTGCTGGACGAGAACGAGGCGCAGGTGCTGCGCGAGCGCGTGCTCGCGCGCACGCTGGACGATTTTTACGACTGTCTGACGCCCGGAGGCACACTGCTGGCCGACACGCTCGGCGCGGGGCGCGACGACAGCGCGCTTGAGGACTTAGTGCTCGAGCTGCACGCAAAATTGCAGGCGCAGCCGTATGAGGACAAATGGCTCGAGGCGCAGCGCGCGTTTTGGCGCGCCGTGCCGGATAAGATCGAGGACACGCCCTATGGAAAAATTCTGCTCAATGAGGTGCGGCGCAAGGCGCGCCACTGCAAAAACCTTTTGCAGCGCGCGGCGCAGGAGATGTGCGCGAATGACGCGCTGAACCAGAAGTATGCGCCCGCGTTCCTCGACGCGTCCTACCAGCTTGAAGCGCTGGAGGGGAAGACCGCAGAGGGCTGGGACGCCGCGCGCGGCGTGATCATCGCGTTTCCGCGCCTCGCCGCGGTGAAGGACAGCGACGGCGGCGAGATGAAAGCGCGCATGAAAAGCCTGTGGGACAACTGCAAGGAGACCGTCAAGGGCTTTGCCGAGGTTTTTTCCGCCTCGTCGGACGAGGCGGTGGAGGACCTGCGCACGATGGCACCCGCAATGCTCGCGCTCATCGACCTGACGGCGGACTTTTCCCGCCGGTACAACGAGGAAAAACGGCGGCGGAATTCTGCTGACTTCTCCGATCAGGAGCACGAGGCCATCCGCCTTCTCATCGGAGAGGACGGCGCGCCGACAGAGCTTGCGCGCATCGTCAGCGCGCGCTACCGCGAGATCATGGTGGACGAGTATCAGGACACCAACGAGGTGCAGAACCGCATTTTTGACGCAATTTCTTGTAAAGGAGAAAACCTTTTCACTGTTGGCGATGTCAAGCAGAGCATCTATCGCTTCCGCCTAGCCGACCCGCGTATTTTTTTGCAGCATTATAACACCTGGCCGCCGCTTGAGGACGCAGAGGAGCACGACAGCGCGAAGCTGCTGCTCTCGCGCAACTTCCGTTCGCGCAAAGAAGTGCTGGACGCGACGAATTTTATCTTCTGCAATATTCTTTCCGAGGAAATGGGTGAGCTCGACTACGGCGCGGATGAAATGCTGCGCCTCGGCGCGAATTATGTCGAATCGAGCGCGTGCGGCGCGGAGTTTCATCTGCTCGATCTGCCGACGCAGACGGGCAAGCAGCGCGTGCGCGCGAGCGAGGCTGAGGCCGCGTTCGTCGCGGACTATATCAGCAATATGCTGACAAGTGAATTTCCTATACAGGATGACAAAACAAAAAAGCTGCGGCCCGTGTGCGAGGAGGACATCGTCATATTGATGCGCTCGCCGAGCACGCGCCTTTTGGACTATCGCCGCGCGCTGGAGGCGCGCGGCCTCCACTGCGCCGCTGACGCGGGCGAGGACTTTTTTGCCTCGATGGAGATCGCAGTGCTGTTCGCGCTCTTGCAGGTCATCGACAATCCGCGGCAGGACGTGCCGCTCATTGCCGTGCTGCGCTCTCCGCTCTTCGGCTTTGCACCCGATGAGCTCGCGGCGATCCGCGCGCGGCAGCGCACGGGTGACTTCTACGATGCGCTGCTTTTGAGTGAGGACATCCACAGCGTAGAATTCCTCAGTACGCTGGACGCTTTGCGCAACAGCGCGGCGCACCTGAGCGTGCGCGAGCTGCTGAGTGAAATTTACCGCCGGTGCAATGTGCTCGGCATCTTCGGCGCGATGCGCCGTGGGGCGGAGCGCAAGGAAAATCTGCTCGCGTTTTTGGAGCTCAGCGAGGACTACGCGCGCTCGGGGCGGCAAGGCCTTTTCGACTTTGTGCGCACGCTGCGCGAGCAGCTTGCCGAAGGCGAGGCGGGTTCGATGCAGACCGCGCACGCCTCTACGGGCGTTCGCATCATGTCGATCCACAAGTCGAAGGGCCTCGAATTTCCGGTCGTGATCCTCTCGGACCTCGCGCGTCGCTTCAGCAATATGGACTTTTTGAGTTCGGTGCTCGTGCACCCGCAGCTCGGGCTGGGGCCGGTGTGCGTGGACACGCAAAGGCACATCCAGTACCCGACGGTCGCACGGCAGGCGCTTGAGCGCACGCTGCGGCGCGAGGCGAAGGCCGAGGAGCTGCGTGTGCTGTACGTTGCGATGACGCGCGCGAAGGAAAAGCTCGTCATGGTGCACACGCAGGCAAACGCGAAAAGCCGCGTCGCCGACCTTCTGGCGCTGAGCGATTGTCCTGTGCTGCCCGAGGCTGTGGACAGCGGCAAGTGCATGGGCGACTGGATCATGCTGCCGCTTTTGCAGCGCAGCGAAGCGGCGTCCCTGCGCGAGCTTGCGGGGCAGAATGGCGAGGGGAGCTTCTATGCTGACGAAACGCCGTGGACGGTGCGTGTGCACGACGGTTTGAGCTTTGTGACGCCGCAGCGGCGGCCCGATGACGCGCCAGTGGATGCCGCGCCGCCGAAGGATGAGCTGCCGGTGGATTTTGCTGCGCTGTCGTACCGCTATCCCTACGCGGGGCAGACGGCCTTTCCCGCCAAGCTGACGGCCACGCAGCTCAAGGGCCGCGCGCTGGACGAGGAGATATCCGAAAATACAACGCTCCCACCGCGGCTGCGCAGCCTATATAAACCAAAATTCCTTGCGGGCGAAACGACGCTCACGGGTGCGGAGCGGGGCACGGCGCTGCACCTTGTGATGCAGGACCTTGACTTTTTCTGCGAAGCAAGCGAGCAGAGCGTGCGTGAGCAGGTCGAAAAGCTCAGAGCGCAGCGCAAGCTGACCGACGAGCAGGCAAGCGCCGTCGATGTGCGCGCGATCGTCCGATTTTTGCGAAGTGATCTTGCCGCGCGCATTCGCAAGAATGCGCAGACGGTGCGGCGCGAGTACCGCTTCTCGCTGCTGCGGCCGGTGCGGGACTTTGCCACGCTGGACGCCGACGACGCGGTGCTGCTGCAGGGCGTGGTAGACTGCTTTTTTGAAGAGGACGGCGAGCTTGTGGTCGTGGACTTCAAGACTGACCGCATTGGAAGAACACAGATCGAAGAACGAGCTGAGCACTACCGCCCTCAGCTCGAGGCATACTCCATGGCCCTTATGCGCGTGATGGGCAAAAAGGTCAGGGAAAAGGTGCTGTATTTTTTCTCGGTCGGCGAAGAAAAGGTGCTGTGAATACATAAAAACACCCTCCGCGGGAAATCCGCGGAGGGTGTTTTACAAGATTTGCTCACACGATAAAATGCTCTAAGATCAGCACTGTCGCGCAGCAGACGAGCGAGACGGGGAGAAGTCCCAGTCCGCACCAGGCGGCGACGATGCCGATGACCATGGCCGCCGCGCCCGCGATGGGCGACTGCGTGGCGTTCATGATGGCGGGGAACGTCATCACCGCGAGCGTGACGTAGGGCACGTAGAAGAGAAACGAGCGCAGGAAGGGATTCTGGATCGGCTTGCGGATCAGCGTGAGCGGCAGGACGCGGATGAGATAGGTCGTGGCCGCCATGACGAAAAGATATAAATACGTTTTCATGCGACGAGATCATCCTCCTTGTGCGGGAACAGAATGGCGGCGGCAGCAGAGATCACGATGGTCAAGACCAGGATGCGCATGCCCTCGGACAGCTCACGCGTAAACGGCAAAACGCTTACAAGAAGCGAGCAGAGAAAGCTCACGCCGATGCAGCCGAGCACGATGCGGTTCTGCTTGCCGACGGGGATGATGATGGCGAGAAACATGCCGAACAGCATCACGGAGCAACCGCTGACAGCCCAGACGGGCATGAGATTCCCCATCAGCACGCCGAGCACGGTGCCGATGCTCCAGCCCGGCATGGCCGCGCACATGGTGCCGAAGTAATACCACACCTCAAGATACCCAGGCTGCGCGATGGCGAGGCCGAAGATCTCATCCGTCAGGTCATAGGCGATGAGGAGCCGCCAGGGAAGCGGCGTATCGGGCGAGAGACGCTGGCTGAGCGCACAGCTCATCAGAAGATAGCGCGCGTTGACGACCAGCATCATCAGCGCCATGGCCCAGAGGCCGGAGTCGGCGGCGATGATGGTGATGCCGCCGTATTCACCCGACGAGGCGTTGTTCAAAAAGCTCAGCAAAAAACCCTGAAAAATGCTCAGGTGCGCGTTGTGCGCGCTGATGCCGATGCCGAAGCTGACAGCAAAATAACCAAGCCCAATGGGGATGCCGTCGCGCAGTCCCCGCAGGAAATGTTTTTTCGACATAATTCTGATGTTCCTTTACTTCCAATCATCCGTGCGCAAGGCGCGTAAGTGCCATTATACGACTGAAAACGGCAGAAGTAAAGAGAAATTGCATAACGAGCGTTAAAAAATTGACGATGAAATTAGGGAAAAGTGCTAAGGAAGAGAAAAGCGCGGAGAGGATCAAAAATTTCTCTTGCAATTTGACACAAAGCGTGGTAATATCCTATATGGCTTTTTTAGAAAAGTACATTTGGATCAGAAAGAGGTGAACACGAGCAATGAAGGAAGGAATCCATCCCAATTATCAGCAGACTACTATTACTTGCGCCTGCGGTAATGTGATTGAGACAGGTTCCACCAAGCAGAATATCAAGGTGGAAGTGTGCTCTAAGTGTCACCCCTTCTTCACTGGTAAGCAGAAGCTGGTCGATACCGGCGGCCGCGTTGCCAAGTTCAACAAGAAGTTCGGCCTGAACTAATTCAATCACAAAAGCAGCTCTGCTACGGCAGAGCTGCTTTTTTCTGCTTTTTTGGAACGCTCAGTTTTGCCCGTCGGGATATTCGACGATGAAGGGGAGCGGCTCACTGAGACTTTGGTCGAGGTAGTTTATCTCCTCGTAGCTGTCGCCGCCTGCAATGGCGCGCACCTGGAAGAGGCGGACGCGCAGTACGGTGTCGTCCGCAAGGTTGACGACAAGCTCGCAGACGAGCGGCGTTGCCCCGAGCGGGAGCGTGAAAGCTTCCGATTCGCTGCTGGAGGCATAGGCGAGGTCATAGTACGACACGCCCTCTATGACGGATGCGCCCACGGCTTCGGCGCTGTCATCGCCGACATAGGTGACGGCACTGCCATCGCTGTACGATGCTTCGAGCGGCACGCGCCTGAGCAGCTGATTGACGCACGTGTATTCAAGACACGCGCTGCGGATGGACACATCGGACAGCGCGCCGAGCGAGATGGTGCCGAGCGGGATGCCGGCATTGCCCGGCGTGAACTGGTACTGCCATTTGCTGCCGGCCTGACGCTCGTAGGAGATAGGGGCTAGAAAGCTTTTGAGCTGCGGCTGATACTGGGATTTGAGATCATAGATCGTGTCGAGCTCCTCTGACTGTGTCTCACCGTCGTGCTTGAAGTTGACACCAACGCCGAGCTCGTCGCTCAGAGGGACGGTTACACTGCCGTGCAGATACCCGAAGCCATCCTGTGTAAGGTCGGCAGAGTAGCCCGGCCGATAGCTGTCGAGCGGCGAGGAATTGCCATGGTCGGTCACGCCGATGATGACAGTCGTTCCCTCGCTGATTGTCTTTGGCAGCAGGGAAAATGCGATGGTGCATTCCTGCTTTTTAAAATCGACGTTTGTGATCTCGTAATTATACTGCGAAATCAGGCTCGACTCGCGCGTCAAAATGTCCGAGACGTTATTGCTGATGCCGTCGATCTGGCTGGAGAGGTTGTTCTGCACGTTGTAGAGCTGGCTGCGAAGGTCATTTACTTGCGTGCTGAGCGTGTTGATGCGGTTGTTGTAATGCACGCCGACGGCGATGAGTGCGGCGAGCGCCACGGCCGCACCGCCGATGATCTTCTTGTGCTGTATGCAGAAATCGCGGAAGCTCAGCTTTTCCGCGGGAGCTTTTTCGGCGTTGCTTTGAACCGGCGATTCGGCGGCATCCTGCTCGGGTTTGGCATGCTCCAGACTGAGCAGCTCGTCGACGGAAACGGAGTAGAGCTTAGAGAGTTCGATGAGCTTGCTAAGCTCCGGCTGCGTGGCGCCGCTCTCCCATTTGGAGACGGCTTGGCGCGAGACACCGAGCTTCTCCGCCAGCTCCTCCTGCGACATGCCGCTCGCGCGGCGCAGTTCGTAGAGCTTTTCATATAGTTCCATGAAAGGTTCCTCCTTGGGGAAATGTTGCTGCGTTCGACGCCGTGCACTGCGCCTTTGCAGGAAAAGCATAGCAGGAAAACGGGAGAAAACACCACCAACCGGGCGTTTCTTTTTGTCAACCTGAGGTTGCGTCCACCCTATTTTCACATGAGAGGGGTGGAAATGTCAATGAAAAGCGTTTTTGCCTTTTCTTTTGGCGGAAAATACACTATAATAAAAATGATTTGTACAGCGCCGATTTCGGCGCGATAAGGAGAATCTATGGAAGCATTGAAAGAGAACAACGCGCCGCGCGACAGGGCGATTTTAGTCGGCCTTTCGTCGCCGCGGCTCGATCGAAAAGAGAATGCCGACGAGGAGAGCCTTGAAGAACTCAGTGCGCTCGTCGAAACGGCGGGCGGCGTCAGCGTCGGCGTGGTTTTACAAACGCTGCCGTCGCCGAACCCGCACACATTCATCGGCGAGGGCAAGGTGGACGAGATCCGCGAGCTGGTAAAGTCGCAGGAGGCGACAATGGTCATCTTCGACAATGACCTCTCGCCCTCGCAGATGCGCGTTCTGTGCGAAGAATTCGACGTGCAGGTGCTCGACCGCAGCGGCCTCATTCTCGATATCTTCGCCCAGCGGGCGAAGACAAAAGAGGGCCGGCTTCAGGTCGAGCTTGCGCAGTATCAATACCTGCTGCCGCGCCTGATCGGTATGTGGACGCATCTGGAGCGTCAGGCGGGCACGTCGGGCAAGGGCCCCATCGGCTCGAAGGGCCCCGGCGAAACGCAGCTTGAGACCGACCGCCGCCACATCCACAGAAAGATCGACAAGCTGAAGGCGGACCTTGAAGAGGTGCGCCGCGTGCGCGCCACGCAGCGCGACCGCCGCAGCAAGAATGAAATTCCCGTCGTCGCCATCGTCGGCTACACGAACGCGGGCAAGTCGACGCTTTTGAACGCGCTGACCGGCGCGGGCATTCCCGCGAATAACCGCCTGTTTGACACGCTGGACACGACGACGCGCCTTCTCACGGTGTCCGACACGCTGGATGTCGTGATCTCCGACACGGTCGGCTTTATCCGCAAGCTGCCGCACCAGCTGGTCGAGGCGTTCAAGGCAACGCTCGAGGAACTCGAATACGCCGATCTTCTGCTGCACGTCATCGACATTTCCGACCCGCACTGGCTCGAGCAGGCGCAGATCGTGGACGAGCTCATCGAAGAGCTCGGCGCGCAGCAAATTCCCTGCCTGCGCGTTTACAACAAGTCCGACCTCTACTTCGGCGATATCCGCCCGCACGGGGAGGACAGCGTCAACATCAGCGCCAAGACCGGCGAGGGCGTGGATGAGCTGCTTGCGCGCATCGACAAGCTCCTCGACAAGGGCACGCGCCGCGTGACGATCCACCTGCCCTATGACAAGGGCGGGCTTCTCGATATGCTCTACCGCGAGGCGAAGGTCGAATCCGTCGAATATGGCGAGACCATCGACATCGTGGCCACCTGCGTGCCGCGCGTCATCGGCCAGGTCAAGGACTATATCGAGGGCTACCGCGAGCCGAAGGAGGACTGGGAGGAATGACGTTTGAAACGACGCGCCTTCTCCTGCGTCCGTGGTGCGAGAGCGACGCGGAGAGCTGCTATCGATACGCGAGGGATCTGTTTGTCGGCCCCGCCGCAGGCTGGCCGGCGCATACGAGCGTGGAGAACTCCCGCGAGATCATCCGAACCGTCCTCTCGGAGCCGGACACGTTTGCAGTCATTTTGAAGGAACGGCCAGACGAGCCTGTCGGCTCCATCGGCGTGTTTCCGACGGAAGCGCCAGAAATCGGGAGTGAGCCGGAAATCGGCTATTGGATCGGCCGCCCGCTCTGGGGTCAGGGGCTTATCCCTGAAGCCGTGCGAGAGCTGCTGAGGTACTGCTTTGAGGATAAAGACGCACAGCGGGTCTGGTGTTCGCACTATGCCGGCAATGAAAAGTCAAAGCGCGTGATCGAAAAGTGTGGCTTTTCTTATCAGCTGACCTGTGAAAGGCCGGCGCTTGTGGACGATGCGCTGCGGCCGACGCTTTTTTACGTTCTCACGAAAGAAAAGTGGGAGAAAACCCGCTGAAAGGAACATTGAAACCATGACAGAGTACCTTGTCCCATACGAGAGCGCGGAGAGCGAGTTTGAAGAAAAGCGCTCGCGCTTCATCAGCCACGTTTTCCTTGTGGAGAGCGAGGCGGAGGCCCGCGCGCGCATCGACGAGATGAAGAAGAAATACTACGACGCGCGCCACAATTGCTGGTGCTTCGTCCTGCACGACGGCACCGTCCGCTACGGCGACGACGGCGAGCCGCAGGGCACGGCAGGGCAGCCGATGCTCAACGTCTTCCAACGCGAAAACGTCGAAAACGTCGTGTGCATCGTGACGCGCTACTTCGGCGGGATTCTGCTCGGTGCGGGCGGGTTGACGCGCGCCTATGCCAAGGCGGCGAAGGACGCGCTTGACAATGCGGGCAAGGCGCGGATGCAGCCGTTTTCCGTGCTGCTGCTCGAATGCCCGTACCCGATGTTCGAGCGCATAAAGCTGCTGATCGAGGGACACGAGGGAAGAATCGAGTCGAGCGATTACGGCGCAGCCGTGACGCTCACGTTTCTTCTGCCCGTGCAGAAGACGGCGGACTTTTCCACCGCGCTCACGGAGCTCTCCGGCGGGCAGATGAGCGCGGAAGAGGTCGAGCAGCGCTTCCTGCCCGGCGCAAGGGAGTGACGGCATGAGTTTGCGAAGAAAAATCTACGAGGTCATCGAGGTCGCGGACAAGGACGACCGCGACAGTCTCATTTACGACCGCTTCATGCTCGTGTGCATCGCGGCGGTGTGTGTGCTGGCGGGCGGGTATATCGCGCTGTCGGCGCTCATCATGTTTCAGGTGGAGCCCGACAGCTTTGACACGTTTTTCGACGCCATCTACTGGGCGGTCGTCACGCTGACGACCGTCGGCTATGGCGACATCTATCCGACGAGCGAGATCGGCCGCATCGTGAGCATGATGTCGTCGTTCATGGGAATCGCCATCGTTGCGCTGCCCACCGGTATCATTACGGCTGGCTACATGCGCGAGCTCAGCCGTGAAAAATGGGACTAAATAGAGAGGGCGGAACCATGGAGATCAGAACAGCAACGATGAACGATCTGGACGCGGTCGCGGCGGTGGAAGCCGAGTGCTTTCCCGTGGCCGAGGCAGCGACAAAAGAGGAATTCGCCGAGCGAATCAAATATTACGGCGACCACTTCTGGCTGATGTTCGAGGGCGACAAGCTCATCGCGTTTCTCGACGGCTTTGTGACGGACGTGCCCGACCTGACCGACGAAATGTACGCGAAAGCATCCATGCACGACGAAAATGGCGCGTGGCAGATGCTCTTCGGTCTGAACACCTTGCCGGAGTACCGGAAAAACGGCTACGCGGGCGAACTGCTCCACCGTGCCGTTGAGGATGCGAGAAAGCAGGGGAGAAAGGGTGCAGTCCTGACCTGCAAACAGCGGCTCGTCGACTACTACGCGAAGTTCTGCTTTGTCGACGAGGGCGTGACAGACAAGTCCGTGCACGGCGGCGTTGTCTGGCACCAGATGCGCATCACATTTTGATCGAGACTGACAGAAAAAGGGAGCACGCGCAAGCGTGCTCCCTTTT
>OGYY01000890.1_pt1 | contig 28509 bp, 24 predicted proteins | sample 1576671 | NCBI WGS metagenome assembly OGYY01 (sample SAMEA3541593, study PRJEB24748) | human gut metagenome | biome: human gut; feature: human-associated habitat; material: faeces | place: China | collected 2012 | reverse complement strand
CGCCGAAGATACTTGTTTGGAGACGAACCGGGAAAATAGGTAACGCCAACACAAAGAAGAGACAGTCTTTGGACTGTCTCTTTTGCTTTCCTTTGACAAGCGTGACACTGCCAGGTATAATGAAAGAACCATCCAGTCATCTGTGCGTAAGAAGGAGGATTTTCTATGGAAATGAGAAGAAAAGACCTGGCAGTGACGGATCCCGCAAAAATAGACGCCATCATTCAGGGCTGTGATTGCATCCGTCTGGCCTTTGCCGACGGGACTCACCCCTACATCGTGCCTTTGAGCTTTGGCTATGTCCGGGAAGGGGACACGGCAAAGTTCTATTTCCACGGTGCAGCGAATGGTCGGAAGGTGGACCTGAGCCGGAAGCTGGCCTATGCAGGGTTCGAGCTGGACCGGAACCGGACGCTGAAAACCGATCCCAAGGCTTGCGACTTCTCCTTTGCCTATGAGAGCGTGGTGGGAGAAGGGAGCATCACCGAGCTGACCACGCGGGAGGAGAAAGCCGCCGGTCTGGCGGTGATCATGGCCCACTACAGTGGGCGGACCGATTGGGACTTCCCGGAAGGGGTTTTGGACCGGACCTGCGTGTTTTGCCTGACTGTGACAGAGATCAGCGGCCGCGCACACGGTTGATGACGAGACAGAACGAAACAGGGCGCAGAGAATTTCCTCTGCGCCCTGTTGTTTTGCGGGATTAGGGGGTTACGTACTCCACCAACTGCACGGTGTAGCCGTCGGGGTCCTCCAGGAAGTAAAACTGTAAGGCGGGGTTGGGGGACATGGGCCGGGTGGGGATGGCCCGGGCCTCCAGGGCAGCCAGCAGCTGGCCCATATTCTCCGGGGCGAACCCCAGGGAGAGGGTGGGGGCGGGATGCTCGGGGATCTCCCCGCCGCCGATGAGCTCCAGCCGGGTACCCTCTTCCGGGCCCAGCATGGCGATCTCATGGCCCGGGGGACCGAACCGTTCCTGGATGGGCAGACCCAACAGGTCGTGGTAGAAGGCCAGGCTCTGGTCCAGGTCGCGGACGTGGATGGTGGTCCAAGTAAAGGTCATAGGGAACGCTCCTTTCCAGTGGGGGATCTGTGTTTACTGTACCACAAGGGAGGGGGGGTGGCAAGCCCTTCTATCCCCGGGTGGCCCACCAGTGCTTGAAGCCCTCCCACCACTCCACCACATGGAACTGGAAGGTATAGGCCGGGGTTTCCTCCTGGATCAGGGCATAGTCCTGCTGGGAGAGGCCGGCGGCCGCCAGGGAATCCTCGCTGACGGCCGGCAGGCAGAGGGAGGGGAAGACCACACACCACCAGTTGTGCCCCTCAGCCTCACCGATGAGCACCCGCAGGGCCTGGTAGTTCCCGGCGGGGAGGGCCACGTCCTGGTATTGCCGGGTGGGGAACCAGGTTTCCTCCAGACGGACCGAGACGGAATAGTCGTACCCCTGGGCTGCGATGGCTGCCTGGGCGGTTTGGGTCAGCAGGCCGAGGTTGGCCTGCAGAATGGCCTCTGCCTCCGGGGCGCTGGTGACCCCCTCCAGCAGCGGGGTGGTCTGGGCCAAGACTTGGTCCCGGACGTAGCGTTTGAGGGCCTGGTCGGCCTGGCTGTCGGAGTTGGCCAGCACGTGGAGGCGGATGACCTTGTCTGCCAATTGGCTCTGGGCGGCCTCCGCCCAGAGAGCGGTACACACCAGGCAGGCGAAGAAGAGGGCCACAACCCGGCGCCAGGGGAAGGAAAGGCGAATGGTACGCATAGAAAAACACCGTCCTGCTTTGCATTTGCAAACAGTATGGACGGTGTTTTTGGTCTTTATACCGGGATCTGGCAGGAAGCCCCGTGGGCGGGGAGAGGGTGGGTGAGATACACCTCGTCATAGTCCTCCTGCAGGACGGTGACTGCCTTCCGGGCGGCGGCCTCTTGGGAAAAAAGGCCAAAGACTGTGGGACCACTGCCGCTCATGGCGGCCCCCAAGGCGCCAGCCTGGAGGAGGGTGGTTTTGATCCCCTCAATGTCTCGGTGCTGGTGGGGGGGAAGGACGGCCTCAAAGACGTTGAACATCCGCTGGGCCAGGCTGACCAAATCCCCCCGCTCCAGGGCGGCGATGACTCCGCGGGTGTCCGGCCGAAGGTGGCGCTTGGCCTTGTCCCAGGTCCGGAAGAGGGCGGGGGTGGAGATGGAGAACCGCGGCTTGCACAGGACCAGGAAGCAGTCCGGCAGGGGAGGCAGGGGGGAGAGGGTTTCTCCCCGCCCCTGGGCCAGGGCTGTGCCCCCCAGAACGCAGTAGGGCACGTCCGACCCCACTTCCTCCCCGATTTTGGCTAGTTCCTGGGGGGAGAGGCCGGCCCCTGTGAGGGTGTTGAGCCCCCGCAGGACGGCGGCAGCGTCGCTGCTGCCCCCGGCGGTGCCGGCGCAGACGGGGATGCGCTTGGTCAGGGAGATGCGCAGGTCCTTCCAAGTCTGGCCGGTGGCCCGGCGGAAGGCCAGAGCGGCGGCCACGGCCAAGTTGCTCTTGTCGTTGGGCAGAAAGCGCAGGCCGGACTCCGCCCGAACCCCGCCGGGGAAGCCCAGGTGGAGGGTGACCTCATCGCAGAGGGAGACCGACTGCATCACCATCTCCATCTCGTGGTATCCGTCGGGCCGGGCCCCTAAGATGTCCAGGGTGAGGTTGATCTTGGCGGGGGCGGAGAGGGTGAGTTGGTTCACTTGATCCGCCGGGCCTCCAGGTAGAAGCGCTTGTCGTGGGCCTCGCCCATAGAGAAGGTTTTCCGGGGGAGGGCGCCGTCAAAGATCACCGTGGGGAAGAGCTGGTCCTTGCCCATGGCAGGCAGCAGGAAGCCGATGCTGCCCGGCTGGCTGGCCAGCTGCTCCACCACGTCTTCCCCGTGGATGTAGTCCACCTTGCCGCCGTTTTCCTCCAGGTAGCGGTCCAGGAAGTTTTGCAGGGTGCCCACGGCCAGCTGGGCGGTGGGGTTGGGCACGGTGATGGTCCCCCGCTCCCCGGGCAGGACGTAGGTGAACTGGTGGCCCTCGCCCTCGCCGGTGTGGGCGCCGGGATAGGCGGCCAGCAGGTCGGCCAGCAGCTTTTGGGGGTCCACCCCAAAGACCACCCGGTGGATGGGCTCAAACTCCAGGGAGTCGTCGTGGAGGTTCACCAGCTCCACCAGGGCATACCGGGCGGGGTGGGTCTCCTGCTCCTGGGGGGAGAGGGTGGGCTTGAGCTTTTCCCAGCAGGCCTTGGCGGTGGCCAGGGAGTGGTTTCCATCCCCCATGGCGTAGGTGAGCACGGGCTTGCCGGGGGCGTGGTAGAATTCCTCGAACCGCTGCGGGTCCCCCAGCTCGGCCAGGGCCTCCTGGATCTTCTTGGCCTGGTACTTGCTCAGCAGGGAGCCGGTGATCCGGCCGCCGTTCTCCATCAGGGTGGCGCTGTAGATCTTGGACATCTGCTTACGGTTGACGTCCTTGGTGAGAGGCTCGATGATCTTCTTGTCCGGGTCGTCGATGAGGACCATGATGTGGGGCAGTTCGATGGGGGCATTCTCCCGGACCTTCATCCGGGGGGGAATCCGGGACAGGACGGTGCCCTCGGTGGCCCGGATGGGGGTGCCGGAGCCCTTCTCATAGCTGTACTCTTCCAGGTCCAGCTTGCCCAGCAGGCCCAGGCGGGTCTTGCCGTTGGCCAGCTTCCGCTCGACGAAGATCATGGCGTCTTCCACCGGGCGCAGGCGCTCTTCCTGTAAGTACTGCTCCATGGTGGCGTTGATCTTTTGGATCTCTTCGTCGACGTTGTCACTCTCCAACTTGCTTTCCGGCAGGATCAGGCGCAGGGTGGAGGGGGCGTCCCCCACATATTGGTCCACCCGCTCCCAGTACTCCGGCTGAGAGGTGTACTGGTCGCAGGCCACCACGGCCCATTTGGTCAGGCCGCAGTCGTGGGGCAGCAGGATGTCGGCAGGGGAAAAGGCGGTTTTCTCCATGGTTTGGTTCCTCCCTCATGTGGTTTTTGTAGCAGGTGATTGGGGGTTACTCTGCCCCGTCCAGGGCAAAGAGTTTGCGCATCAGGACTTTGGCCCCGGCGGGGTAGGCCGGGCCCTGCTGGCCGGAGGCCTCGCAGTAAGGCAGACCCAGGCCGCTGTCCTTCCGGCTGTCGTAGAGCAGGTAGGGGACGGGGTCCGCGTCGTGGCCCCGGGTGGCGGTGAGGGTCTTGTGGTCCGAGAGGATCAGCAGGCGGTAATCGGTGCCCTCGGCGGCCAGGGCCTGGGTGAGGGGGCCCACCACCCGGCTGTCCAGCCATTCGATGGCCTGGAGCTTGCCGGGCAGGTCCCCGTTGTGGGTGCACTCGTCGGGGGCCTCCACGTGGATGGCCACGAAGTCCTTCCCCTGGTGGAGCTCGTCCAGGGCGGCGGCCACCTTGCCCTCGTAGTTGGTGTCCAGCTCGCCGGTGGCGCCCTCTACCTCCCGGATGTCCAACCCGGACAGGCGGGCGATGCCGAAGCACAGGGGCACGGCGGAGATGACGGTGCCGGTTTTGTGGTACTTGTCCCAGAAGGAGTCCAGGGCCACGGCGCTGCCTTCGGCCCAGAACCAGACACCGTTGGCGGGGAGCTTCCCCTGGGCCCGGCGGGCCTCATTGATGGGGTGGTGGTCCAGCACCTGGTGGGCCAGCTCCATCAGGTGTTTGAGGACGGCGGCATTGTCGTTGCCCGAGGGCAGCAGGGGGCCGATGACCTCCCCCAGATGGTCGTGGGGGGGTAGCAGGGAGATCCCGGTGATGGAGGCCCCGGACTGCACGGCGATGTGCCGGAAGGAGGCGGCGGGGTGGACCACCATCCCTGCCTCCTTGGCGGCAGCGGCGAAGGTGGGATCCTGGAAGAGGTCGGTGATCAGCTGGATGGACTGGTCCCCTTCGATGGACCCGCCGGAGTGGGAGAGGATCTTCTTCTCGGCAAAGGGCAGGTCGCTGTCCTCCAGGGCCACCATGTTGCACCGGTAGGACACGTCCCCAGGCTGCAGCTGGATGCCGGTGGCAGCTGCCTCCAGGGGAGAGCGGCCGGTGTAACAGAGGTTGGGGTCTGCGCCGAAGATGGAGAGGATGGCCGTGTCGCTGCCGGCGGGCAGGCCGGCAGGGCAGTTGACTACGCTGCCCACCTCACCTTTGGCGGCCAGGGCGTCCATCACAGGGATGGCCGCGTGCTGCAGGGGGGTCTTGTTGTCCAAAGCGGGGACGGGGTTGTCGGCCATGCCGTCTCCGATGATGAGAATGTACTTCATGGGGTCTCCTTTCAGGGGTGGGTTGGTTTCTGGGGGGCATCGGGCGGGCCGAGGAATGCCTTCCAGTCTTTTTTCACCTGGAGGGTAGCAGATTGGGCCTCCAGGAGATCTAAAATCAAGGTGTTGGAGAGCAGAAAACCCTGGGGGGTAAAGTGCCATCGGTGGCCGCTCTGCTCCACCCACCGGTGGCTCTCGAGGACTTCCAACCGGCGGGCGATGGGGTCAAAGTTTAAGCCAAAAAGGCGGCGGTACTCCCACTCCTCAATGCCGTACAGGGTACGCATCTGCAGGAGGAGGTATTCCCGGGCCTGCTCCGTGGCGGTGATGGTTTGGCAGTCCTCCAACGGCACGCTCCCAGCGGCCACAGCACGGATGTACCCCTCCAGATCCCGGGGATAGGCATACCGCCGGCCGCCGAAGTAGGAGTGGGCCCCGGGCCCGAAGCCCACATACTCCCCGCCGGTCCAGTACTTCAGGTTGTGGCGGGACTCCTTCCCTGGTTTGGCGAAGTTGGAGATCTCGTACTGCCGGAAGCCGCTCTGGCGGAGCAGTTCCACGCCCCGGAGGTAGAGGTCAGCCTGGGCATCGTCGTCCGGGAGGACCAACCCGTCGGCCACATGGAGGGCCAGGGGGGTGTTTTCCTCCACCTTCAGGCCGTAGCAGGAGATGTGGTCTGGGTTGAGGGAGAGGGCTTTGCGCAGGGTATCCTCCCAAGAGGCCATGGTCTGGCCGGGCAGCCCTAGAATGAGGTCCAGGCTGAGGTTTTCAATTTTGGCCTTCCGGATGTCTGTGACCGCCTGCACCACCTGCCGGGGGGAATGGATCCGGTGGATGCACCGCAGCTGCTGCTCGTCCGCGGACTGGGCCCCCAGGGAGATGCGGTTGACCCCCGCCCGGCGCAGCCGGGCCATGGAACGCCAGTCCACGCTGTCGGGGTTGCACTCCACGGTGATCTCTGCCTGGCGGCTGACGGTACACAGGCGCTGGAGCAGGGAGAGGATCTCCCGCAGGCGCCGCTCTCCATAGTAGGAGGGGGTGCCGCCGCCGAAGTAGATGGTGTCCGCCACCCGCTTTTTCAGCTGGGGGGCGAACTGGCGCAGGTGGGTCAGCAGGGCCCGCTGGTAGCGGTCCATCTGCTCCTCCTGGCCGGCCAGGGAGTAGAAGTCGCAGTAGTCACATTTGCTTTTGCAGAAGGGAATGTGAATATAAATGCCAATGGGGTTGGCCATCAAGCTCCCTCCAATCCTGCACAGAGTGAAAAATTACACGCTATATTATACCCTATCCACCAGGCAGATGGCAAGGGCAGCGGCGGGGTTTTGAGAGAGAAAGGGGGCGGACGTTGGGAAATCCCCCCAAAAACTGGGGAAAGCATGACGGACCAGCTGGCAGGAGAGTTGTCAGCCGGTCCGGTTTGGTGCTATAATAAACGGGATTTTCAGCCCTTTTCCAACCAGGTTTGGATGGGGGCCAGGGTGTCCAGGTCGATGAAATCCACCGCCTTGCCGTAGCTGTCCAGCAGGGCCTGGGTGTCTGGGGTCCGGTTCTCTGCCGGCTGGCGGCGCAGGAGGGTGCACAGCCCCTTCATCATCAGCCGGTGGCGGGTGGTGAGAACGCTGTAGTCGATGGCCCCTCGGAGGTGGACATGGGTGGTGCGCACGAAGATGCCGGGGGAGAGTTCCTGGGCCAGGGACTCCCGGATGCGCAGGAGGTTGTCCTCCACGGCGGGGTCGGACAGGCCCACCGTAGCCACCAATAGGCGGAAGGGATGGTCTGTGGGGAAGTGGCGGACGGTTTTGGCCAGCCCTGTGGTCTTACCGGCATAGAGGCCGCCGATGTAGACGATGGTGTCAAAGGGGCCAAAGTCCTGGATCTCTTGGTAGGCCACGGCGGGGATGCCGGTTCGGGCCTCCAGGGCTTGGGCGTAGGTTTGGGACGCGCCGTAGCGGCTGCCGTAGAGGATGATGGCGTTCATGGGGTTACCTCCTTTGTCTGGGCCAGGGTTATGCGTTCCCGGGCCCCGGCGATCTCTCCGGGGTAGGGGTAGGCCCTGGCGGCTTTGTCGAATGGTATTTGGAGCTCTGCCGCCCGTTGGGGATTAAAGTCAGGGGCAAAAAGACCAGGGCGGTGAGGGCATTGACGATGACGCCTCCTAGGTTGTACCACAGGACGGGAAAGGCTCCGCCCTCCCCCGCCGCCCCGCCCAAAAGCGCGCAGAGAAAGAACCAAAGGATCTGCGTGGGGGCGGCCTCCCCCGGGGGACGGTGTTTGTTGGTCCCAGTGTACCACAGATTTCCGAGAAATACCAGAGAAAGAGAGGGGGTTCATCTATGCGTTGGCTCACCTTGCCCATCGGGGCAGGCCAGGCGGGGAAACCCGTGTCCACCCTCCTCCGGCGGGAGCTGGGGCTCTCCGCCGCCGGGGTGCGCCGGGCCAAGGCGCTGCCGGGGGGCATCCTGCTGGATGGGGCCCCCGTCTTTACCAACGCGGTGGCCCGGCAGGGCCAGGTCCTCGCAGTGGACGTGGGGGATGCTGCCGGCAGCGAGCAGATTGCCCCCGTTCCCGGCCCGCTGACCATCGTCTATGAGGACCAGGATCTGGTGATTCTGGACAAGGCGGGGGGCGTCCCCGTCCACCCCAGCCAGGGGCACCACGGGGACACTTTGGCCAATTTCCTCCTGGCCCACTACCGGGACCAGGGTCTCACCGCCGCCTTCCACCCGGTCAACCGTCTGGACCGGGGGACCTCCGGCCTCATGGCGGTGGCCAAACACGCCCACGCCCACGAGGGACTCCAGCACCAGCTTCAGGAGGGCACCCTCCGGCGGGCCTATTTGGCGGTGTGTGAGGGGGTTCCCGTCCCCCGGCGGGGGTGCGTGGAGGCCCCCATTGCCCGGGCCCCGGGGTCGGTGCTGAAACGGGAGGTGAACCCCCAGGGGGCCCCGGCCAGGACCCACTACGAAGTCCTGGCCATCGGCCGGGGGCGGAGCCTGGTGGCTCTCCGGCTGGACACCGGGCGCACCCACCAGATCCGGGTCCACCTGGCGCACCTGGGCTGTCCCCTGGTGGGGGACTTCCTCTACGGGGAGGAGACGGAGGAGCTCCCCGATCGGTTTGCCCTCCACTCAGCGGCCATCTGGCTGCGCCAGCCCATCACCGGGGAGGGGATTGTCCGGCGGTCCCCCCTGCCGGAGGCCCTGGCGGGGCTGTTGGGGGGCCGGTAGGGGCCGGGGGCTGCTGCTGTCGGCAGGTGGTCCCGTTAGGACCGCCGCAGGTTAGAACCTGCGGGGTGGGTTCCCGCCCGGTCCCGGGCGGGGGATCCAGGCTTTCTCTAGGGCGAATTGTCAAGTGAAGTGCAACACTTCAGCAGGGGAGGCAAATCGGAGGCACTTTCTGGGTCTGTGATTGAGCATATCCATGACCTGGGTAACTTCTTGCTGGGACATCTCCTGGAAGTTGGTGCCTCTCGGGAAAAATTGACGTACCAGGCCATTCAGGTTCTCTACCGAAGGCTTCTGCCAAGGGGAATGGGGACGCGTGAAATAGAAGGGGACCCCCAAGGTTTTCTCCACTTCCTGATAACAGGCAAATTCTTTTCCCCGATCCCCGGTCATGGTTTTCAGTGGGAGCTTCCCGTCCTCAAACAGGAACCGAAATCCCCGCATGGCCTCCTTGGCCGAGCAGCTTCTTAAGAGAACCAGCCCACAGTACCTGCTCTTTCTGTCACACACAGAAAGCAGGCAGCCTTTCCGGTTGGAGGAAACGATGGTGTCTACCTCCCAGTCTCCGACCCGCTTCCTCCACAGGGCCTGTCTGCTGCGTTCGTTTAGTTCCCGAATCCCGTGAAATCGTCCTCTTTTCTCCCCGTGTTGGTGCTTATAGTGCCGTAAATGGACCTGTAAGGCCGCAGATTGTTCTAAAAGGCCCTTTTTCAGCCAACGGTAAATGCTGCTGCAGGAGACCCATTTGGCGGGCTCCTGAGGGTATTCCCGGCGTAGCCTCCCCGCAATTTGTTCGGGGGACCAGCATTGGCTCAGCTTTTCCCGCACATATTGTTGGATCCACGGATCCTGATAGCGCAACGTACGGTGGCTGGCCTGCCGACGCAGGACAGAACGTTTCTGGGCCTCATCTGCTCGGTACCGCCCCTCTCCCTTTCCATTGGCCAGCTCCCGGCTGATCGTAGAGGGACTGCGGTGAAGACGGCGAGCGATTTCTCGACGAGGAACACGATTATTTTCCCACAGGGCTATCATTCCCCGCTCTTTTCTGCTAAGATGGTGGTAGCTCACAGGACGGCCTCCTTTGGTGATAAGTTTTTATTGACTCTCTTATTCTACCAGATTGCTGCCTTCCTGTGGGCCTTTTTCTTCTGCTGTTGCACTTCCTATTGTAATTCGCCTGTGTTTAAAGGGGAATTTTCGCATGAAAAGTAAAAATACTTTACACTAGAGAAAAAGAGAATGAACGCAAGGGAAACTGTGCTGTTCTAGGCCATGTGACAAAACCCCCGAAACCCAGCGGATGGGTTTCGGGGGTAAGAGGCAGTTATTCCCACTCAATGGTTCCGCTGGGCTTGGGCGTCAGGTCAAAGAGGACCCGGTTGACTCCCTTCACCTCTGCGGTGATTCGGGCGGTGAGGTGCTGCAGCAAGGAGAAGGGGACGTCCTCTACGGTAGCGGTCATGGCGTCCACCGTGTTGACGGCCCGGATAATCACCGGCCAGTCAAAGGTACGGGCGTTGTCCCGGATGCCGGTGGACTTGAAGTCGGGGACCACCGTGAAGTACTGCCAGACTTTCCCCTCCAGGCCGTTCTTGGCGAACTCCTCCCGGAGGATAGCGTCAGACTCCCGCACGGCCTCCAACCGATCCCGGGTGATGGCGCCCAGGCAGCGCACCCCCAGACCAGGGCCGGGGAAGGGCTGACGGTAGACCATGCTGTCCGGCAGACCCAGAGCCTTGCCCACCACGCGGACCTCGTCCTTGAAGAGGAACTTCAGGGGCTCTACCAATGCAAACTGCAGATCCTCCGGCAGGCCGCCCACGTTGTGGTGGGCCTTGACGGGGCCGCTCTCCAGGATGTCCGGGTAGATGGTTCCCTGGGCCAGGAATTCAATCCCAGACAGCTTCCGGGCTTCCTCCTCAAAGACCCGGATGAACTCTGCGCCGATGATCTTCCGTTTGGTCTCCGGATCAGCCACCCCGGCCAGCTTGTCCAGGAAACGGTCTACCGCGTCTACATAGATCAGGTTGGCATCCATCTGGTGGCGGAACACCTCGACCACCTGTTCCGGTTCTCCCTTCCGCAGCAGGCCGTGGTTTACATGGACGCAGGTGAGCTGCTTACCCACCGCCTTGATCAGCAAGGCGGCTACCACCGACGAGTCCACCCCGCCGGACAGGGCCAGCAGGACCTTTTTGTCCCCGATCTGTTTCTGAAGTGCCGCCACCTGTTCCTGGATGAACGCTTCTGCCAAAGCGGGGGTGGTGATCCGCTCCATGGATTCCGGGCGCTTGTTGTCTGCCATATTCCATTCCTCCCTCGAGTTCATATCGATCATTTCTGATGTTTCTGGGTTTGTTGAGACATTATAGCATGAAATAGGAGGAAAGGACAACGCTTTTTCAAAACTCCCCCCACATTCTTTACTGGGGGAGGCAGACGAGGAGTTCAAAGCGTCCATGGTCAGCGGAGGCTTCCAGGGAACCGCCATAGCGTTGGGCAATTTCTCGCATGCCCGGCAGGCCAAATCCGTGGGCGGTTTTGTCTGCCTTGGTGGTGGCAAGGTCCGGAGTTTCGTCCCCAGCCAGCGCATTTTCTACCTGGAGCATAAACAGGCCTTTCTCCACCCGGCAGCGGACGTGGATCACAGGGTTTCCGCTTTTTTCCGCTGCCTCCATGGCATTGTCCAAGGCATTACCCAGAAGTGCGCAGAGGTCCACCTCAGAAATCAAAAGGCAGGCAGGGAGGGAAACTTGGAACACGCCCTTCAGCCCTCGCTGGGTCATTTCCTTGGCCTTGGCGGTGAGCACCACGTTGGCCACCTCGTTGTCGCAAAGTCGGCCTCCTCCGCTGAGAGCGGAGGACTGGGTGAGCTGTTCCAGATAACCCAGGGCCTGCTCCGTTTCCCCTCGCTCCAACAACCCGGACACGGCCATGACATGGTTGCGTAGGTCGTGGCGGAGGGTGCGAATCTGCTGGTTTTCCCGCTGCACACCCTGGTAGTAGATCTCCCGCAACCCCGCCAGGCGGACCTGCTCCTCCAAGGCCTCATGGTCTGCCAGGGCTAGGATGGCAAAAAGCAGCACCACAGAGGTGGCTAGGGTGAAGGGGAGGATCACCATCCCTTGGTTCAAGGCCATAGAGTGGGCGGCCAAAGAGATCCATTCCCGGTAGGACAGCAGCACCACCGCGGTCAGAGCGCACAGCGGCATCATGGCCAGGGCCAGGATCAGGTTCCACAGCCGCCGGGGCAGGGCAGCCACTTCCTGGGGGAGATGGCGGCGGAGCAGAAGGAACAGCAACCCAAACACCGCCGTTCGTGACATTCTGGTCAGCATAGTGTCTGCGTCAAAGAGATAGGTGTCCAGCAGGGCGGAGACAGACATGATCAAAGAGAAGAAAATGAGGGCCACCGCCAGCCGGCCCACGCGGTCCCCTTTGCTGTACACAAGCAGTAAAACCACGAAAACGGGAAACGTATAGAGCAGATTGGGATCCCCCACCCAAATGATCATGGAGGAGGCCAGGCCCAGGGTGACCAGAAGCAGAACCTTCCACAGAGGACCGGAACGCAGCGCAAGAAAGTGACGGAGCAGCTGATAGAGAAAGAACCCGTTTCCCAGAAGGGAAGCTAGAGAAACCGCGATCTCTACCCAAACTGGGGCGGTCATCGGTTCCCCTCCAAGGAGGCCCGGGTCAGGGCCAGCATGGCTGCCTGCTGACAGGAGCGGCTGATGGGAAGGACGTGATCCCCCACAAAGACTTGGTTGCCCGCAAATTGGCGCACCGCATGGACCCGGACCAGGTAACGCTGGTGGATGCGCACGAAAGCAGTGCCCACCTCCTGGGCCACCTGGTCCAGTTTGCGGTAGAAGGTATATTCCTTGTCCTTGGTAACGCAGGTGACCTGCCGACGATCCGAGACGAAGTAGAGAATCTCTGCATAGGGGATGCGGTAGGTGATCTCCCCGCTGCGGCAGAGGAAAAAGGCGGTGTTTGTCTGGGTGAGTGTGGCGGTGGCCCGGTCCAGAATGTCCGCCAGCTGAGCCGCTTTGGGGGGCTTTAAAAGGTATCCCAGTGCGCCCACCTGGTAGCCCTCGTAGACATGGCTGTCATACCCCGTGACGAAGGCCAATTGCATCCCCGGCTCCGTTTGGCGCAGGCGCCGGGCAGTTTCCATGCCGTCCAATTGGTTCATTTCTAGGTCCAGGAACACCAGATGGAGCTCGCCGGGGTGGTGGGACTGCCAGCGGAGCAGCCCTTCCCCCGAGGAGAATTCCAGAATGCGGGCGGTTTGCCGGCGGGGTTCCAAAAGCCGCTCCAGCGCACTTCGCAGGGCGAACCGCGCGTCGTAGCTGTCGTCACAGATTCCAATGCACAGCATGGGCAGCGCCTCCTTTCCCACAAGGGTTCTGGTGTGATTGTACCACAGAGGGCCTGCTGCCGCCAAATGGAACTTGCTGCCCCAGTTTGCCAAACTTGACGGAAACCGTGCCAAACTTGACAGGCGCTCTCCCTAGGACACCAAACTTGCCGGGAGAACCGGCGGAGATGCCAAGTGCCGTGGCGTTCTGCCTCGGAAAGACGTAGGGTAAAGGCAGGAGAAGGTCCTCCGATGTGACTACGTCTGAAAGGAGAAGGCATATGATGCTTACGGTGGAAAACCTACATAAGTCCTATCAGGTGGGACAGACCACCTATGAAGTTCTCAAGGGGATTTCCCTGGAGGTGGAGAAGGGAGAGTTTGTGGCGGTGATGGGCCCTTCGGGGTCTGGGAAAACCACGCTGCTCAACTGCATCTCCTGCTATATCCCGGCTGATTGCGGGGAGATCATCCTAGGGGACCGCCCGTTGGCGGCTCTGGATGAGACCGCATTGGCGGCAGTGCGGAACAAGCAGCTGGGGTTTGTCTTTCAGGATTTCCTCCTGCTGGATGGGCTCACGGTGCGGCAGAATATCCTGCTGCCTGCCATCCTTGGAGGGAGTGCAGGTCCCACGGCAGAGACCCGGGCAGACCGACTCTGCCAGGTATTTGGCATCACCCCTATCCAGGAAAAGTACCCAGCAGAGATCTCCGGTGGGGAGAAACAGCGCACGGCAGTGGCCCGGGCACTGATCAACAACCCCCTGCTCATCTTGGCGGATGAGCCCACGGGAAACCTGGACTCCCGGTCCAGCCGGGCGGTGATTGCGGCCTTTGAACGGGCCAAGCAGTCTCTGTCCGCCACCATCTTCATGGTGACCCACGACTCCCTTGCAGCCTCCTTCTGTGACCGGGTGATCATGCTCCAGGACGGGGTCATCTGGCGGGTGCTGGAGAAAGGGGCACAGCCCAGGGATGCCTTTCAGGACCGTTTGCTGGATGTCATCCGCGACATGGGAAGGGGGTGAGACCATGCAGACCTTTGCCCATGTCTACCGCCACCTCCGCCGGAAAAACTGGCGGCAGTACGCGCTGTTGGGGGGCTGTGCCTTTTTCTCCGTGCTGCTCATCACCGCCTATGCCTGTATGATGCGCTCTCCCACCATTCTCACCGTTCTGCCTGAGGGCGGGGATTCCAGAAAACAGGTGATGATGGTGTTCGTTCTGGCGGTGTTGGGCTGTGGGGTGTTTACCACCTACGCTTCCGGCCTCTTCTTCCGGCAAAAGTCCCGGCAGCTTGGCGTGTTTTTGGCTCTGGGTGCCACGCGCCGGCAACTGAGCCGGATGCTTACGAGGGAACTGACCCTCCTGACCCTGCTGTCCTGCGGGGCAGGCGCCCTGTTGGGCGGGCCGCTGGCCTGGGGAATTTGGCAGATCTTCCGCACGTTTGTGGTGGACACGGCGGAGATGGCGCTGCGGTTTACACCGCAATCCTACTGGTTCCCCGGCGTATTCACCCTGTTTGTGCTTCTGGTGCTCTTGGGGATGGGCTGCCGCTCGGTTCGCCGCACCAACATCATCGACATCGTCCAGGAGTCCCATAAATCGGAACCCATCCGGGCGGTGCCGCGATGGTACGGGCCAGCGGGGATTGTGCTCATCGCCCTGGGCGGAGTCCTAGGGTATGGCATACCCAGTGTGCTGATCCAGGGCCTGCACTGGTATGCGCCGGCGGTTTTAGAGGCGTTGTTCTATCTGCCCGCTCTGGTGGGCCTTTATATGGTTCTGCTCCACACCGTGGTCAACGGCTGGGGCGGAAAGAGAGGGAAGTATCGGGATCTCATCGCCACCAGCATGATGCAGTTTCAAGGCCGGCAGACGGTGCGGAATATGCTGGTGATGACCGTCTTGCTGGTGGGGGCCTATTTTGCCAGCTTTTTTACTCCCATGCTGCTGACTAGTTCGGAACTGAGCACCGGAGACCGCCCCATTGACTACCTCTACCACTATCGGAGTGACCAGACGATACTCACCCGCCAGGAGGTAGCGCAGTTGGCGGCAGACCACGGCGTGGAGCTCACCACCTGGTCTCAGGTCTCCGCCGCCACTCTAGGCTGTGATGGCATCGAGGAGGTGGAGACGGAGGGCTCCTTCGGGACCACTTACACCGAGGAGTACCATGGGTTGCTCCACGGTGCCTCCTTCCTATCGGAAAGCGCCTTTCGGGAACTGACGGGAATCGAGGTGGACCTGGCCCCTGGCACCGGCGCGAATATCTTGGATGACCAGGCCAGCACTCCTTGGCGCTCCGCTGGGGACGTCACCCACATCACCAACATGGTCACCGGTCAGGAGATGGACATTCAGCCTGTGGAGCCTGTGCGGTATACCCAGTTGCTCGGTTGCTTCTTACTGGACGATGGGGACTATGCCGCCATCACCCAGGGGTTAACCCCAGAATGGAGGGAAGAATTTGTGGCATTCCAGGTGGCAGACTTGGAGGCCAGCTATCCCTTTGCCAGCGACCTGTTCTATGCCATCGTGGACCACTCCGGGCCAGAGGTGGAGGTGGTCTCCGCCTGGGACCCGGTGGAACGGATGCTGCAGCTGCAAGAGAAGGGGGCGTACTTCTATGACCCAGAGACATTGGAGGAACGGGGCTATGACACCATCCACTATTCCGACCCAGACAGCTCCCAGTTCCGAACGGACTGGAAATACATGCCACAGTTTACCATTCTGGACCAGACGGAAATGGTCAAAACCATGGCGGTTTTCCTCATGCTCTTCGTTTTCATCGCACTGGTGTGTTTTGCGGCCTTTGTGGTGATCTCCTTCACCCGCTGCATGACCATCGCCATAGCCAATACCCAGGTGTATGAGGATTTGCGGCACTTGGGTGCGCCCCGCGCCTACCTGTACCGCTCCGTGAAGGGACAGGTGAGCCGGGTGTTCCGAACGCCCATCCTCGTGGGGACGGTGTTGGTTTACGCATTTTATACCCTGATGATGTACGGCAACGGAGACCCCGCAGGGATCAATGCCCTAGAGGGGGCGGGGATGCTGGCGTGCCTGGCCGTCGTTGGGGTGGTCTCTGTTCTCCTCTACCTGGTCTATCGTCTGACCTTGCGTAAAGTGTGTGCGGTTACCATTGACCGGCCCAGGGCATGAGAACGCCCCCATCCCTCACGGGACGTGTGAGGGATGGGGGCTCTCTTGGTCAGTGGTTCTGGGACTGGGCCCAGGCGGGATTTTCTGCGAGCAAGGCCAGGCAGTGCTTCTTCAGGGCGTCTTTCTGGAGGGTGTCACAGGCTTCCAACAGCCGCGCCTGGGGCTTCCCGGCATAGGCACTTTGAAAGACCTGCCGGGCGAAGGGTTCGCTCTGCTCCAGTTGGTTCAGCAAGGGGAGGAGGTGGTCCTTCCTGGAAGGAGAACCGGGCCAAAGGACACCGTCGATGGCATCGAACAGCAGGTATTCCGCGGCCTCTGGATTTTTCTGAAGCGGTTCCTGGGCGGTGTCCAGGAGCAGCCGCCACATGGCGATGGCCAGATCTGGGTCTGCGGGGTAGATGCGCTGGAGAATCTCAGCCTCCCAGGTGTTTTCCAGCGTTCCCTTGTCCCACGTTTGAAACACCTCTGGATACGCAGCGATCAAAAGATCCCGGGGGGCGTTTTCTACCTGGGAAAAGTCCCAGCGGCGAATGGCATCCTCCGCTCGCGCTCGGTTGGGCTGACGGAGGGAGAGGGTGCTCCACAGGGCCTGGAACGTCTCTCGAGCATCCTCGTAGATGGCTGTCGTATCCTGTCCGGAAAAGATGCCGTAGCACTGTGTTAGGGTGCGGAGCAAGGTCTCCAGGGGTTGGGGCCACATTTGGTAAGGGCGGTAAGGGGGGAGGTGGGGGACCAGCTTCTGCCAGAAGGTTCCACAGACCCCGCTGCGAAGGGCGCCTTCCCGGTAGAAAAGGGGCGCTCCCCCTTGGACAATCGACTGGGCAGCGGCGTCAAAGGTTGCGGGAAATGCCCGGTGGGCCATCAGCGTGTACAGCAGGGGCGGGTAGGGTTTGCTGTATTGCCTGGAGACCATCTCTCCATCCCCGCAGGCCAGGGTGCGGTTCCATTGGTTGCCCTCCTGGGCGCCAGCAAGGCTCCAGTAGAGGACGACTTGGGGGACCAGATCGGCCAGAGGCCAATCCTCTGGCGCCAGAGTGCGGACACGGTTTACAGCGGTGTCATATAGGGAACAAAGGGTATTGCTCCAGGTCTGCACCCAGCCCAGCAGTCTCTGCTGAAACCGCTGCTGCTCTTGCCGGGCCTCCACTTCCAGGTCGTGGCCATAGATTTCATAGAATTCCGACAGATCAAAACCCATGGAAACTGCCTCCTATCGTTCCGGAAAGGAATACGGCCATCCAAGCAGGACAACGCCGTTTGGATGGCCGTAACAATCTTACTTGAGCATGGCGCCGTCTTCAAACGCGTTGCCGACAATGTCTCCCAACTTCCGGTAGGTGTGGTGGATGGGGTCAAAAATGATGGGGGAGAAGCGGTCAGGGTCAATGTTGCCGCTTGCATCCAGCACGCTTTCCTCGGCGTTCACATTGACGATCTGGCCCACCAGGCGGCACGTTTCCGGGTCATAGCTGACCAGGCGGCACTCCACGGCCATGGGCAGTTCGTCAATCAGCGGTGCGTCCACAAAGGCAGCTTTCGAGGTGTGGAAGCCGGCCCGGGCCACTTTATCCGGCACATCGTTGCCCGACACAATGCCCACATAGTCGCAGGCCGTGACATGGGCGGCATCTGCCATGCTGATGGTGAAGGCTTTGCGGGCCAGAATGTTCTCTGTGGTCTTGTGCTCTGCGCTGATGCAGAGGGAAATCTCATTCTCCTCGCTGATGCCGCCCCAAGCAGCATTCATCGCATTGGGAACGCCGTGTTCATCGTATGCGGCGAGAATGAATACCGGCTGGGGATAGGTCCAAGGTTTCACACCAAAATTCTTTCGCATGGGATATATACCTCCTGTCAAACGGATATACAAAAGTTAATTCCTCTCTATTATAACAGGAATGGTGAGAAAATCAATGCAGCGCATCCAGTGAACGGAAAAATAGCGCTTGACATTTTTTCAAATAGCAGGTATGCTAGACCAAAAGTTAGTGACTGCTAATTTGGTAGTCTTTTTCTTTGAGGGTGAGTTAACGAGAGCTAACTAAAAGCAGAGAGGAGTGAATCGATGGTATGCTCAACAAACGACTGATTGGCATGGTCAGCGAGAGTAAGCGATACATTGCAGGTAATGTGCTGTGCCAATGGATTTCTCTGGTGGCAAACCTCGTCATGATGGTTTGGGTCACCAACCTTCTGGCCAGTCTATTTGCGGGAACGGTGGATCGTAACACCTTACTGGCCACCTTAGGGGTTGCCGCTGGAGCGGTGGTGGTGCGATGTCTTTGCACCACCTTTTCCAGTAGAATGGGATATTTGGCCTCCAGCGCGGTGAAGAAAACCTTGCGAGAGAAGATCTATGGAAAGCTTCTCCGGTTAGGAAGCTCCTACCAGGAGAAGGTGAACACCTCTGAAGTGGTCCAAGTGGCAGTGGAGGGGGTTGATCAATTAGAGACCTACTTTGGTTCCTACCTTCCCCAACTGTTCTATGCCGTTCTGGCACCGGTGACCCTCTTTGTGGTGCTGGCCCCAGTCAGCCTCCCGGCAGCGGTGGTGCTGTTGGTCTGTGTCCCTCTGATTCCGGTGGCCATTGTGGCGGTGCAGCGTTGGGCCAAAAAGCTGCTGGCCCGTTACTGGGGGCAGTACACGGCGTTGGGGGATTCCTTCCTGGAAAACCTCCAGGGGCTGACCACCTTAAAGATCTATCAGGCCGACGGGTTTCAGCAGGAAGAGATGAACCGGCAGGCCGAGAAGTTTCGAAAAATCACCATGAAAGTGCTGACCATGCAGCTCAACTCCATTACCATCATGGACCTCATCGCTTACGGCGGGGCTGCCCTGGGGATGATCCTCTCTGTGACCCAGTACCAGAGCGGGCAGGTGACCTTGGCAGAGTGCCTGCTGATCATTGTACTGGCGGCGGATTTCTTCCTGCCGATGCGGCTGCTGGGTTCCTACTTTCACATCGCCATGAATGGCATGGCGGCCAGTGAGAAAATTTTCCGGCTGTTGGACCTGCCGGAGGCACCCATGCCGGAGGGGGATGTCCCCCAAGAGGCTGCCTTCCGATGTCGGGACCTCCGCTTTTCCTACCAGGCGGATCGGGAGGTGCTCCATGGCATCAACCTGGACATTCTTGTGGGGAGCTTCACGGCCATTGTGGGGGAATCTGGATGTGGAAAATCCACCGTGGCCTCAATCCTGATGGGGCGGAACCGGGGATACCGTGGTACCGTAACGGTGGGCGACCAAGAACTCTCCCACATCCGAGAGGACCATTTATTGGAACACGTGACCTATGTGGGCCATCAAAGCTATCTGTTCCAAGGGACCGTCCGGGAAAACCTGCGCATGGGATGCCCCACAGCCGATGAGACACAGATGTGGGCCGTCTTGGAGCGGGTCAAACTGGCGGACTTTCTCCGCGGGGAGAAGGGGCTGGACACGCCCCTTCTGGAGCGGGCGGCCAACCTGTCTGGGGGGCAGTGCCAACGGCTGGCGTTGGCGCGGGCGCTGCTCCATAACAGTCCGGTGTATCTTTTCGACGAAGCCACCTCCAACATCGACATGGAGAGTGAGAATGCCATCCTGGCGGAGATACAGGCTCTGGCTCAGACCAAAACGGTGCTTCTGATCTCCCACCGTCTGGCCAACGTAACCCGTGCAGACCACATTTATGTGATGGAGCAGGGAAACGTCGTGGAGCAGGGAACCCATGAGAAACTCTGCCAAGCTGGCGGACGTTATCAGCAACTATGGCAGGCCCAAATGGTCTTAGAACACTATGGAGAGGCGGTGGCCCCGTGAAGAAGAGAACTGGGTTTCAAGTGATGCTTTCGCTGATTGGTTTGGTCAAGCCACTGATGGGGTTTATGGTCCTGGCCATTGCCATGGGGCTGGCGGGGCATTTGTGCGCTGCTTTCCTCACGGTGCTGGGGGGCTATGGGGTGGCCCATGTGCTGGGCTGGCAGATGGGGATTTCCCTGCCGATGCTCTTTGGCGTTATGATCCTTCTGGCTGTCCTGCGGGGGATGTTGCGTTATGGGGAACAGGCGTGCAACCATTTTATTGCCTTCAAACTTTTGGCGCTGATCCGGGAGAAGGTGTTTCGGGCGCTGCGGCGTCTTGCCCCTGCCAAACTGGAGGGGAAGGGAAAGGGAGACTTGATTTCTGTCATCACCTCAGACATTGAGCTGTTGGAAGTCTTTTATGCCCACACCATTTCCCCGGTGGCCATTGCTGCGTTGTTTTCCTTGCTGTTCTCCCTGCTGATTGGCAGGTTTCATGTGGCACTGGGCCTTTTAGCACTGGCAGGGTACTGCGTGGTGGGGATCGTCATTCCTCTGATCACCTCCCGGCGCAGTGGGGACGACGGCCTTCGGTTCCGTACCCAGTCGGGGGCGCTATCCGGTTTTGTGCTGGACAGCCTTCGGGGGCTTTCAGAGATCCTGCAGTATGGGCAGGGAAAGCAGCGGCTTGCAGAGATGAAGGCCCGGACAGAGGACCTGGCCCAGGACGAGGCGCGCATGAAGAGAACCGCTGGGCAGAACCAGGCGGTGACCAACGCTGCGATCCTGGTGTTCAGCCTGGGGATGCTTTTTTCCGCTGCGTTGCTGTATCAGCAGGGCCAGGTGGATTTTCTGGGGGTTCTGATCCCCACCTTGGCCATGATGGGTTCCTTTGGCCCCTGCGTAGCCCTGGCCAACCTGGGCAGCACGCTGCAGAACACCTTTGCCGCAGGCAACCGGGTGCTGGACATCCTGGAGGAAACCCCGGTGGTGGAGGAGATCACCGGTCAACCAGCGGTCACCTTCACGGGGGCAGAGGCGAAAAACGTCACCTTCTCCTACGGAGGAGAGACCATTTTGGACAATCTCTCTGTATCGATCCCCCAGGGGTCCATTGTGGGGATTACGGGGCGAAGCGGCAGCGGGAAGTCCACCTTACTGAAACTGTTTATGCGGTTTTGGGAGACCCAGCAGGGAGAGATCGCCCTGTCCCACACCAATGTGAACCGCATCAACACCCAAAATCTCCGAGAAATGGAGAGTTTTGTCACCCAGGAAACCCATCTCTTTCACGACAGCATTCGCAGGAACCTCTGTATTGCCAAATTGGATGCCACCCAGGAGGAACTGGAGGATGCCTGCCGGAAGGCCTCTGTGCATGATTTGATCCAAAGCCTGCCTCAGGGCTATGACACCCAAATCGGAGAATTGGGCAGCACCCTCTCTGGGGGAGAACGGCAGCGGTTGGGCATGGCCCGGGCCTTTCTCCACGGAGGTAGTTTTCTCTTGCTGGATGAGCCGACCAGCAATTTAGACAGCCTCAACGAAGGGGTGATCCTGAAATCCCTGAAGGAGGAGATGGGAGCGAGGACGGTGGTGCTGGTATCCCACCGTACCTCTACCATGCGCATCGCAGGCCAGGTCTACTCGGTGGAGCATGGGAGGACAAGCTGATGGGGGATCTTGCCACAAAGCGGGAGCGGGAGAAGCAGGTTGTCTCCCAAATGATCGCCCTATACTGTCGGAAAAAGCATGGGGGCAAGAAACAGCTTTGCCCGGCATGCGCTGCGCTGGACCGGTATGCCCGTCAGCGCAGCGACCGCTGCCCCTTTATGGAGACGAAAACCTTTTGCTCCAACTGCCGGGTGCATTGTTACCGGCCAGATATGCGGGAGCAGATTCGCCAGGTGATGCGATTTTCTGGGCCGCGGATGTTGTGTTGCCATCCGGTGATGGCAACCCGCCATGTCATAGAAACCCAACGGGAGAAACGAAAATTGGAGGGACAACATGAAGTTTAAAAAAGTTTTGTGGACGGCTTTAGGTTGTGTGGGACTGGGTTTGGGGGCAGTAGGCGTAGTGGTCCCCCTTCTGCCGTCGTTTCCCTTTTTGTTGTTGGCACTGGTTGGCTTTGCCAAAAGCTCGGAGAAACTCCACCGCTGGTTTTTAAACACGCGCCTATATAAGAACAACTTGGAAAGCTACGTCCAGGGCCGGGGGATGACCTGGCGGACCAAGCGGCGCATCATACTCACAGTGACGCTGTTGATGGCCTTTGGGTTTGCCATGATGCTGCGGAAGGAACTATACGTCCCCTGCGCGATCCTGGCAGGGGTGTGGGTGTTCCACCTGCTCTATTTTGCTTTGCGGGTCAAAACGCTGCGGGAGCCGGAATCGGCAGGAGGAGGTGCCCCCTAAGACACCTCCTATGGCCATGGGAGCTGAGAGAGGTCCTCCACAGGGGGAGCGCAGGTGTTGTTTTGGCAAAGATGGTACCAGTACAGCTTGGGGGGGCAGACCACTTCTGCTGTGGGCCACAGCACTTCTAGCAACGTAAGCAAGGGAAAGCCGTGTTCACAAGGGGTTCCTGGTCAGGCATCTATGTGGGATTCGCCTGTGCAGTTTGAAACGGAGTATCGACAGGGAAGCCCGCTCCTGTGTTCAGGGAAAAAGGAAAGCGCTCTGTTTGCTTGGTAAGCAAGACAAACAGGGCGCTTCTTCTTTTGGGAGGTACGGTTAAAAGTAATATTTTATGGAAGCGTGCCATGTGGTATACTGGACCCGTGAAAGGAGGGGGGATGGTGTCCAAACTGACCAAGCGGGCCCTGGCCGCGTCGCTGAAAAAACTGCTGGCCCAGAAGCCCCTGTCTAAAATCACTATCGCCGACATCACTGAGGACTGTGGCATGAATCGCATGACCTTCTACTATCACTTCCAGGACATCTACGACCTCATCGACTGGATCTGTCAGGAGGAGGGGGAGCGGGCCTTCCAAGGGCGGAAGGGCTATAACACCTGGCAGGAGGGGTTCATTGCCCTGTGCCACGCGGTGATCGAGAACCAGGCCTTCATCCTTGGGGTTTACCGTTCCGTCCAGCGGGAGCAAGTAGAAAACTACTTGGGCCGGGTGGTCTATAGGCTGCTCCTCGACGTGGTGGAGGAACTGTCCCAGCCCTATTCCCTCTCGGAGCAGGACCGGGCGTACATTACCAACTTCTACAAATATGCCTTTGTGGGGGTTATGCTGGACTGGGTGAGGGACGGCATGCAGGCGCCGCCGGAGGAGGTGGTTGGCCGAGTGAGCCTCATGACCCGCGGCCAGCTGCTCCTGGCCATTCAGAACCTGGCGGCGCATCCACTCCCGTGAAAAATTTTTATACAGACTGCCCCGGATGATGAAACTTTCATCATCCGGGGCAGTCTGTTCATTGTGAAACCGACGTTCCAAGCCTACAATGGGGCCATCCAAAATAACAAGGAGGTCGTTTTCATGTATTATTCCAGTGGCAACTACGAGGCGTTTGTCCGTCCCCTGAAGCCAGAGGGTGTGGAGCACAAATCCGCCTACATCGTGGGTACGGGACTGGCGGCCCTGTCCGCCGCTTGCTACCTGGTGCGGGATGGACAGATGCCCGGCAGGCACATCCACATTTTCGAGAAGGATCCCATCCCAGGCGGTGCCTGCGACGGGTGGGAGTACCCGGGGCTGGGCTATGTGATGCGGGGCGGCCGGGAGATGGACAACCACTTCGAGGTTATGTGGGACCTGTTTCGCTCCATCCCCTCCATTGAGGACCCGAACCTGAGCGTCTTGGATGAGTACTACTACCTGAACAAGCGGGATCCCAACTACTCTCTTTGCCGAGCCACGGTGGACCGGGGCCAGGATGCCCACACCGATGGAAAATTTGGATTGTCCGACAAGGGCGCCATGGAGATCATGCGGCTGTTCTTCACACCGGACGAGGTGCTCTACGACCGGCCCATCACCGACTTTTTCAGCCACGAGGTGCTGGACAGCAACTTTTGGCTCTATTGGCGCACCATGTTTGCCTTCGAGAACTGGCACAGCGCTCTGGAGATGAAACTCTATATCCGCCGCTACATCCACCACATCGGCGGCCTGCCCGATTTCAGTGCCCTGCGCTTCACCCGATACAACCAGTACGAGTCTATGATTCTTCCCATGGTGAAGTACCTGGAGCGGGCAGGGGTGCAGTTCCACTACAACACTAAGGTGACGGATATCCGCTTTGAGATTTCCGCCGGAAAAAAGATTGCCCGGCAGCTGCATCTTCTCACTATAGAGGGAAAGCAGAACATCGACCTGACGGAGGACGATCTGGTATTCCTTACACCTGGCGGCTGTGTGGAGAATTCCGCCTTGGGTTCCCAAGACAGCCCCGCCGCTTACTCCACTGACCTGAAAGAGGGGGGCGGCTGGGACCTGTGGGGCCGCGTCGCCGCCCAGGATCCGTCCTTCGGCCATCCCGACAAGTTCTGCTCTGACCCGGAGAAGACCAACTGGATGAGTGCTACCGTTACCACACTGGATGACAAGATTCCGCCCTACATCCAGCAGATCTGTCAGCGGGACCCCTTCAGCGGAAAGGTGGTAACCGGGGGTATCGTGACGGTGAAGGACTCCAACTGGCTTTTGAGCTGGACCTTTAACCGCCAACCTCAGTTCCGCAGTCAGCCCAAGGGACAGCTGGTGGGCTGGATCTACGGTCTGTTCAGCGACCGGCCGGGCAACTTCGTGAAAAAGCCCATGCGGGAGTGCACCGGCAAGGAAATCTGCATGGAGTGGCTTTACCACTTGGGGGTGCCCGAGGAACAAATCGAGGATCTGGCCGCTCACAGTGCCAATACGATCCCCTGTATGATGCCTTACATCACCGCTTTCTTCATGCCCCGCGCTAAGGGGGATCGGCCTAATGTGGTGCCGGAAGGGGCCGTCAACTTCGCCTTTATCGGCCAGTTCGCCGAAACGCCCCGTGACACCATCTTTACCACCGAGTACTCCATGCGCACTGGCATGGAGGCAGTGTACACTCTGCTGGATATCGACCGGGGCGTCCCGGAGGTGTGGGGCAGCGTGTATGACGTGCGGGATCTGCTGAACGCCACGGTGAAGCTCCGGGACGGGAAAAGGATCACCGACCTGGATCTGGGATTCAAGGAGCGGATGGCCTTGAAGGAGATACTGAAAGCCATCTCCGGCTCCGACGTAGAGAAGCTGATGCGAGAATACCATGTGATTTGAGCGAAACGCGGCAGCAAAACAGAAAAAGCTACCCTTTCCGGGGTGCTCCCAAGGTGCGGTTCGGCGGAGCGGATAGGCTGATCTGGATAAAGGCTTCAAAGCTGGGTATTTTTTTGTTTTTCCATGCTGTGCATGAGAAAGGAGGAAGCCTGAAATAACAAGGCTTTCTCCCATAAAACGAAGGTAGGAGTATTGGACAGTCAAAGAGAACTGTTCCATACTCCTACCTTTGTCCATTTGGCGGAGCGGGTGGGATTCGAACCCACGTGCCGGAGTTACCGACAAACTGATTTCGAGTCAGCCCCGTTATGACCACTTCGATACCGCTCCGTATGATGTGCCCAATTATTATACCCGGAAACCATGCCAGCGTCAACCTTAAATTTTGGGATGGGTTGGCGTGCTCCGGGGAAATCTAGTGGAAGAAACCCTATTGACAAATACCCCGGAGGGGTATATGATAAAAATACCCCATGGGGGTATTGGAAAGGGGATGAGAGGATGGAAGAACCCATCTGCACTTGTCATAAAACCAAGGAACGCTCAGAGGAAGAGGTCAAAAAACTGCTCAATCGCTTGAGCCGCATCGAAGGGCAGATTCGAGGGATTCGAGGCATGGTGGAGAAAAACGCCTACTGTCCAGATATCCTGATCCAATCTGCGGCAGTGACAGCGGCCATGAATGCGTTTAACCGAGATCTTCTGGCCAGCCATATCCGGACCTGTGTCGTCAAGGATATCCGGGAAGGGAAGGATGAGGTCATCGATGAACTGGTCCTCACCCTACAGAAATTGATGAAATAAACCGAGAACCTCCCTTTTTATGGGATTCCCGGTGGAAAGGAGGTTTGCCCAATGGAACAATACAACGTGACAGGGATGAGCTGCGCTGCCTGTAGTGCAAGGGTGGAGAAAGCGGTCTCCAAGGTGCCCGGGGTGACGGCTTGCTCCGTCAGCCTGTTGACCAACTCCATGGGCGTGGAGGGGACGGCCTCTCCCCAAGAGATCATTCACGCCGTGGAAAGCGCCGGTTACGGCGCTTCGGCAAAGGGAAAAAACGCGACGGCAGCGGCACAAGCGGCAGAAGCAGAGGACGCATTGGCCGACCATGATACACCAGTGCTTCGAAAGCGTCTCATCAGTTCGTTGGTGTTTCTGGTGATTCTGATGTATTTCTCGATGGGTCACACCATGTGGGGCTGGCCGGTTCCTGCCTTTTTCCAGGAGAACTATGTTGCCTTGGGACTGCTCCAGCTGTTGCTGACGGCAGCTGTCATGGTGATCAACCAGAAGTTTTTTATCAGCGGTTTTCAGAGCCTATTCCATCGGGCGCCCAATATGGATACCCTGGTGGCGTTGGGGGCAGCAGCGGCGTTTGTCTATAGTACCTATGCCCTCTTTGCCATGACCGGCGCCCAAGCGGCAGGGGATACCGTGGCAGCGATGGGGTATCTCCATGACTTTTACTTCGAGTCTGCTGCGATGATTCTCACCTTGATCACCGTAGGCAAACTGCTGGAGGCCCACTCCAAAGGAAAGACCACTGATGCCCTGAAGGGTTTGATGAACCTTGCCCCCAAGACGGCAACCCTTATTCGGAACGGTGCGGAGGTCACGGTACCCATTGACCAAGTCCAGAAAGAGGACCTTTTCGTGGTTCGCCCTGGGGAGACCATTCCCGTGGATGGGGTGGTGGTGGAAGGCACCAGTGCCGTCAACGAATCTGCACTGACAGGGGAGAGCATCCCAGTCGACAAGGCAACGGGGGACCCTGTCTCTGCGGCCACACTGAATCAGTCGGGGTTTCTTACCTGCCGGGCTACCCGGGTGGGGGAGGACACCACCCTCTCCCAAATCATCCAGATGGTCAGTGATGCGGCGGCCACCAAAGCGCCCATTGCGAAGGTGGCGGACCGAGTCTCCGGGATCTTTGTCCCAGCGGTGATTTCCATTGCAGTGGTGACCACTTTGATCTGGCTTTTGCTGGGGTACGACGTGGGCTTTGCCCTGGCGAGAGGAATCTCTGTGCTGGTGATCTCTTGCCCCTGTGCCCTGGGTCTGGCCACGCCTGTGGCCATCATGGTGGGCAACGGGGTAGGCGCCAAGCATGGCATCCTGTTCAAAAATGCCGTTTCCTTGGAGAACGCTGGCCGGACCCAGATTGTCGTCCTGGACAAGACGGGCACCATTACAGCAGGGCAGCCCCAGGTGACCGACGTGCTGCCAGCACCGGGGTTTACAGAGGAGGCGCTGCTCCGCCTGGCATTTGCGCTGGAGCAGAAGAGTGAGCACCCCTTGGCCCGGGCCATCCTCCAAGAGGCCCAAGCGCGAGGTTTGCCGTCCCAGGAGGTATCGGATTTCCAGGCCCTTCCTGGCAACGGCCTTACGGCCGTCTGGCAGGGGGAGACCTTGCGGGGCGGGAACGCAGACTTTATCCGCCTTCACACCGCCTGGCTGCCCGAGATGGAAGCCCAGGCTGCACGGCTGGCAGAGGCCGGGAAAACGCCCCTCTTTTTCAGCCAGGGAGATCGGCTGGCGGGCATCATTGCTGTGGCGGATGTCATCAAGGAGGACAGCCCCCAGGCCATCCGAGAACTCCAAGCCATGGGCATTCAAGTGGTGATGCTCACGGGGGACAACTGGCGTACTGCCCAGGCCATCGGCCGCCAGGCGGGGGTGGACCAGGTCATCGCAGGGGTCCTCCCTGACGGGAAGGAACGGGTCATTCGCCAGCTGAAGGAACAGGGGAAGGTCACCATGGTGGGGGACGGCATCAACGATGCCCCCGCTCTCACCCGGGCAGACCTGGGCATCGCCATCGGCGCCGGTACGGACGTGGCCATTGACGCGGCCGATGTGGTGCTGATGCAGAGCCGGCTCAGCGATGTGCCTGCGGCCATCCGTCTCAGCCGGGCTACCCTGCGGAACATCCACCAAAACCTGTTCTGGGCCTTCCTCTATAACACCATTGGCATCCCCTTGGCCGCTGGGGTGTTCATCCCTCTGGGGTTGACGTTGAACCCTATGTTCGGGGCAGCTGCCATGAGCCTGTCCAGTTTCTGCGTTGTCACCAACGCTCTCCGTTTGAATCTGGTTCGGATCCACGACGGGAGTAAGGATAAAGCCATTCACCCCATTACACTTGATATTCCAAAGGAGGAACCAATCATGGAAAAGACCATGAAAATTGAAGGCATGATGTGCACCCACTGTGAGGCCCGTGTGAAAAAGGCCTTGGAGGCTCTGGACCACGTGGAGAACGCCCAGGTCAGCCATGAGGCTGGTACAGCCGTGGTGACGCTCTCTGCGGATGTGGCCAACGACGTGCTGAAAAACGCCGTAGAAGCCCAGGATTACCCCGTTACCTCCATTCAGTGACCCAACGCGAAAACGATATTGGCGCGGGCGCGGCAACACTGCCGCGCCC
>OGYY01000879.1_pt1 | contig 28669 bp, 29 predicted proteins | sample 1576671 | NCBI WGS metagenome assembly OGYY01 (sample SAMEA3541593, study PRJEB24748) | human gut metagenome | biome: human gut; feature: human-associated habitat; material: faeces | place: China | collected 2012 | reverse complement strand
CGATGGGCAGGGCAGTGGCATCGGCGACGGACTTGCACAGCTCGACGCACTCCTCCACGCTCTTGTTCTCGCCGTTGGGGTCTGCGCTCTCAAAGTGCAGGCAGATGGCGGAAGCGCCCTCCATCGTCTCGGCGCGCTTTGCCATGTCGACGACGGTTTCGCAGCCCTCGTAGAACTTCAGCATGCCGGGATTGGTCTCGCCTTCCAGGGCGGTGTCGCGAATCTCGACGGCGATCTTGGGGCTGTTGGCGATGGGTGCGTCAAAGGTGTAAAACGGCAGAACATTTTCGCCGCCGATCACGATGCTCTTGTCGCCCGTGCCAAGGGTGACGGCATTGATCGAAGCATTGAACGCCTGCTTTTTCGGAGTGAAAGCCATAATCGTATCCCCCTAGTTAAAAGTGATCGTTGTTCAGAGTTGGAGCTTTTTCATCATTTCGCGCAGCGCTTCCAGTTCGCCTCTGCCCCACGCGCCCCAACAGCCGAAGGCCCAGTATTCGGGATGCAGTTCAAAGTAGTATGCGGGAACGGATTCGCGTTCCCGTCGTGCTCTGCGGAAGAACAGCCACATGTTCGCCCGGTAGAGCGTTTTATCCTTGGTATATCGGGTATCGCGCCGCACGCGGGATACCATGCGGGACGGCACGGTGACGAACTGCGGGTCTATCTTGACCATCTCCGGCGTCATTTCCGCGATCAGTTCGTGAAAGGGTCGGATGGATAACCGCTTGATCTCGTCCTTGTGTGCATCGTAAAATTCTTTGCTGTTTTGCAGGCGATTCAGTTGCAGAAGATCCACGCCTTCTGCGGAAAAACCGTGAAATGCCATTTGTGTATTTAGCCACCTTTGTAGGATTGACGATTCCGAATCGCCATATCGGCAGTATTGCCTGAGTATATTTTACCTCGTTTGCGCGCTTTCCGCAACAGGCTTTTTGGTGATTTGTGTTCAGAAGCCGTAAATTCAGCTGTGTATTTATGCAATTTTGCAGATACGGCCTGACAGAAAGGGTTGTTCCCTGCCGAAAATTCTGGTATACTGAGGATAAGTATATTGATAGAAAAAGGTGGAACGATCATGCTTACTGCTGCTAAAAAGGAATTTATCGAATTTATGATGAGTGCCGACGTACTGCGCTTCGGCGATTTTACAACCAAATCCGGTCGAAAGACCCCGTATTTCGTCAACACCGGCAACTACAAGACCGGTCTGCAGAACTCCCGTCTGGGTGAGTTTTACGCAGCTCTGGTCAAGGAGACCGTCGGCGATCAGTTCGACGCAATGTTCGGTCCGGCGTACAAGGGCATCCCGCTTGCTACCTCGGTTTCCGGTGCACTGGCCCGCAATTACGGCATCGACAAGCCGTTTTTCTTCAACCGCAAGGAGGCCAAGGACCATGGCGAAGGCGGCAATATCGTCGGCTACAAGCCGCAGGACGGCGACCGCGTTATCATCATCGAGGACGTAATCACCGCAGGCACCGCTATCCGTGAGACCATGCCGGTGCTCAAGGGCTGCGCAGATGTGAAGGTTACCGATATGTTCATTTCGGTAAACCGCTGTGAGGTCGGCCAGAACCCGGACAAGACCGCCGTTATGGAGGTCGGCGAGGAGTTCGGCATCAAGGTCCTGACTCTGCCTGTGGGCGGCTTCCTGACCCTGGGCTGCCTCATCGCACTGATGCAGTGGGCTCTGGCCAAGAGTGCTAAGAAAAAGGAGGCCAAGTAAGTCATGACTGTCACTACACTGCTCGCCATCTCTCTTGGCGCAATTCTGACCAATAACTTTATCTTCTCCCAGTTCCTGGGCATCTGCCCCTTCCTGGGCGTGTCCAAGAAGGTGGAAACCGCCCTGGGCATGGGCATGGCCGTTATCTTCGTTATGGGCGTGGCCTCTGCGGTCAACTGGCCCATCAATGAGTTCCTGAACAGCCATGACCTGGGCTTCATGCAGACGGTGACCTTCATCCTGGTCATCGCCTCCCTGGTGCAGTTCGTGGAGATGTTCCTGCAGAAGATGGCCCCCTCCCTCTACGAGGCCCTGGGCGTGTACCTGCCTCTGATCACCACCAACTGCGCCGTGCTGGGCGTGGTGCTCCAGAACGCGCAGAATTCCTACAACTTCGGCGAGAGCCTGACCTACGGTATCACCGGCGGCGTGGGCTTCCTGCTGGCCATCGTCCTGTTTGCCAGCGTGCGGGAACGTATGGAGTTCAGCAAGTGGCCCAAGGCCTTCGATGGGTTCCCCATCGCCCTGGTGGCCGCCAGCTTGATCTCTCTGGCCTTCATGGGCTTCTCTGGCCTGAAAGTTTGGTAAGGGAGGCGAGGAGAGAATTATGAGTACAACAATTTTAGCACCCATCGCACTGTGTGTACTGGGTATCGTGTTCGGTGCCATTCTGGCCGTCGCCGCCAAGGTCTTCTCCGTGGAGAAGGATCCTCGGGAAGAGGCCATTGCGGAATGCCTCCCCGGCGCCAACTGCGGCGGCTGCGGCTACCCTGGCTGCAGCGGCTACGCCGCGGCCATCGTGGCCGGCAAGGCCCCGGTGAACGCCTGCTCCCCCGGCGGTGCGGAAGTGGCCAACGAGATCGGTAAGATCATGGGCGTGGAAGTGGAAGTCGGCGCCCGGAAGATCGCCCAGGTGATGTGCACCGGCGGCGGCCACAACAAGACCCGCTACGACTATGTGGGTCTGGAGAGCTGCTTGGCCGTGAGCCGGGTCTCCTCCGGTCCCCTCCAGTGTTCCTATGGATGTCTGGGCGGCGGCGACTGCGTGGACGCCTGTAAGTTCGACGCCATCCACATCGTGGACGGCGTGGCCAAAGTGGACTTTGAAAAGTGCGTGGCCTGCGGCGCCTGCGTGGATGCCTGCCCCAAGCACATCATCCGCATCGTGCCTCTGAACTCCAAGAAGTACACCGAGATCCCCTGCGCTTCCCATGACAAGGGCCCCGTGGTCCGTCAGGCCTGCGACAACGGTTGTATCGGTTGTAAGCTCTGTGAGAAGGCCTGTCCCAGAGAGGGCGCCATCGTCATCGAGAACTTCCTGGCCAAGATCAACTATGACATCTGCATCGGCTGCGGTCTGTGCTCCCGTGCCTGCCCCCGTAAGCTGATCACCGTGGACGGCAAGGTGCTTCCTCCTCTGCCGAAGAAGAAGCCCGCCGAGCCCAAGGCAGATGCCCCCAAGGCCGAAGCCGCACCCAAGGCAGCAGAAGCTCCTAAGGCGGAAGCTGCTCCCGCTGCCGAGGCCCCCAAGGCGGAAGAGGCCCCTAAGGCCGAGTAATCCCTTTGGGAGATCCCTGCATTCAAAAACACCGGGATGGTCACAGACCATCCCGGTGTTTTTTGGCGGACAGGGAAGCTTACAGGCCGCTCTTCTGCTTGGACATCTCGTAGGAAGCGCACTCGGTGCAGGCGCACTCCTTGGTGGCAGGGCCGCAGCAGCCCACCTGGATGGAGGAGAGGGAGCAAACGCTCTTGGCGCTGTTGTGGTGGGTGCAGCTGGAGACGGAACACTTGATGTTGTTGTTGGCGTTCATAGAGTGATTCATGGGATGGACCTCCTTTTCAAAGTCTGCAACTAGTATGGCACAGCGTTTTTTCCATTATGCGTGGGGCCAACGGCATTTTTTTGGCATAGAATGGGTGGGAGGTGAGGTGACATGGATCTACGCCACAATCAAATTACCATACAGGAGCTGCTGGCCGATCCCCGGGCCCGGGAGGTGCTGGCCCGGCGGTTCCCCCAGGCGATTGACCGGCCCATTGTGGCCCAGTCCGGGGCTATGACCTTGGAGCGGGCCATGAAGTTAGGGGCGGCTTTCGTTTCCAAAAAGAGCATACAAGCGGCCCTGGAAGAGCTGCAGGCCCTTTGACGGCAGGGCCGGGACGCTGCCCCGGCCCTTACATAGCCGGAAGGGGAAGAAAAATTTGACTTCCCCCGGAAAAAATCATTGACAAACCTTGTGAAGTGTGATAATCTATACAAGCTAACGGTTCCGGAATACGTACTTATGCGGGTGTAGTTCAATGGTAGAATCCCAGCCTTCCAAGCTGGTCGCGTGGGTTCGATTCCCATCACCCGCTCCATCTGCAAAGTCGACAGCCTCGGGTGCCGGTTTTGCAGATGGCAGCGGTACAGGAGCTGTTTTTTGGGACATGCTGTCCCAGCCACGGCAGCTGTTATATGCGCCTGTAGCTCAGCTGGATAGAGCAACTGCCTTCTAAGCAGTGGGTCAGGGGTTCGAGTCCCTTCAGGCGTGCCATGTTTCCCTGTCACTGCGCAAGTGCAATTTGGTGGGTGTAGCTCAGTTGGTTAGAGCACCGGATTGTGGTTCCGGGTGTCGAGGGTTCGAGTCCCTTTACCCACCCCAGATATCTCGGGAGAGAGCCGGAGCGTCGGTTCCGGCTCTCTTCTCATAGAGAGCCTTTGTTCCCGCCTATGATGGGGTGTCGCCAAGTGGTAAGGCACGGGACTTTGACTCCCGCATTCGCTGGTTCGAGTCCGGCCACCCCAGCCATTTTTGACCCGTTAGCTCAGTTGGCAGAGCACCTGCCTTTTAAGCAGGGTGTCCGGGGTTCGAATCCCCGACGGGTCACCATGTTAAAAATCCTGGAATCCCTTGTATCCCAAGAGATTCCAGGATTTTTTGTTGCGTAAGCAGGGCCCTGGGTTTGCTTTACCGGTACTGGGGTTTGCCCATGGAGGAGAGGGGAGACGGAGTGACCAGGGCCAGAGTTCCCATGGTGGGAAAGACCTTTGGCCGGCTGACGGTGGTGGAACAGGTGCCGGCGCCGGCCGGTGTGACGGGGCGGGAAGCCTGGTACCGCTGCACCTGCCAGTGCGGGGGAGGGATCACCACCCGGGGCACCAGCCTGCGCCAGGGGATCACCCAGAGCTGCGGCTGTCTTCGCCGGGAGGTGACCCAGACCAGGAACCAGACCCAGGCAGCCCAGCGCCACGACCTCACCGGGCAGCGCTTCCACCGCCTGGTGGTGGAGGGGGTGCTGCCCCAGCGGCAGGGTGGGCAGCGGGTGTGGCTGTGCCGGTGTGACTGCGGCCGGCAGCACCAGGCCACCACAGGGGGGCTGCGCTCCGGCGGGGTAAAAAGCTGCGGCTGTCTGCCCACCCGCGTGCCGGATGACCTTACCGGCCAGCGATTTGGCCGCTTGACCGTCCTGGCGCTGACGGAGGCGCGGGGCTCCAATGGAGGTGCAGTCTGGCAGTGTCAGTGCGACTGCGGCAAGATGGTGCAGGTGCACGCCCATAAATTGAAATGTGGGCACACCCGCAGCTGCGGGTGTGCCCATCAGGATGGGATACGGGACTTGCAGGGCCAGCGGTTTGGAAAACTCACCGTACTGGAGGACAGTGGGCAGCGGCGGGCAGGGGGTGGCATTCTCTGGCGGTGCCGCTGTCAGTGCGGCCAGGAGAAACTGATCCGCCAGGACGCCCTGGTGGCAGGCAGAACCCGGAGCTGCGGCTGCATCACCTCCCGCGGCAACGAGAAAATCGCCCGGATGCTTACCCAAGGGGGCATTGCCTTTGCAGCGGAATACACCCCTGGGGATTTGCCGGGGCGCTATCGCTTCGACTTTGCGGTGTTCCGCCAGGGGAAGCTGGCCTACCTCATTGCGTACGACGGGGTTCTCCATACCACCTACAGCGGCCGGGGCTGGGACACGGAAGCCCGGTTTCTCCGCACCCAGGCCAGCGATGGGCTGAAAAATGCCTACTGTGCCCGGAAGGGCATCCCCCTGCTGCGCATTCCCCACACCCAGTATGCCCTGCTGTCGCTGCCGGATTTGGTGTTGGAAACGAGTCCCTTCCGCCTCTCACCGCCGGGCCCTGGCGGGGATGCGCAGGGACCACAGCAGGAACAGGCAGGCAATGGCAAGGGCGAAGTAGTAGGAGAGATGGGGCACGTCCCCCACCATTGCCGTCAGCGCGCGGAGGAGGAGGGGGGAGAGGAACTGGGCCAGGTACAGGGCGGCCGACAGCAGGGGCATCACGGTGGTGGTGGCGTCCTTCCCCGCCCGGCGGGCGGCCTCGGAGATCAGGAAGGGGATGCCGGCGCCGTTGGCAAAGCCGATGCAGGCAGACCCCAGCAGGGTGCCGGCCCAGCCCCCCAGGAAGGTCAGCAGGAGGTAGCCCACCAGGAAGAGCAGGGGGGCGAAGACCTTGGTGCCTCCCCGCAGCACCCCCTGGATGCGGACGAAGAGCAGCCCGCCGAAGAGGGCCCCTAAGTCGGCCCCGGCCATGATGGCGGCGATGTACTGCTGGCCGATGACCCCGTCCCCGCTGGTCTCTAGGGCAAAGTTGGCTGGGTAGAGGAAGAAGGTGGACATGAGCAGGAACATGGCCAGGACATAGACGAAGAAGGTCCGCAGCCCGCCGGGGGCGGGGGTGTCGGCGGCCTGGGCTGTGGGTGCCTGCCGGGGGATCCCGCCTTTGGGGAGGAAGCGCAGACACAGGAGAATGCTCCCCAGCCCCAGGAGATAGACCAGAAAGCTGGCCCGCCAGCTGATCCCCGCCAGCAGCCCCGCCAGCAGGGTGGCAATGACGCCCCCCAGCTGGTTCATGGCCGAGGAGATCCCCAGGAGGGAGGCCTGCTTCTCCGGCGGGAAGTAGTCGGTGAGCAGCCCGGTGGACAGGGGCATGAGGATCCCCACCCCCACCCCCACCAGGGCCCGCATCACCAGGACCAGGCCGATCTGGTCAAAGAGTCCGGCGGCGCAGCCCCCCGCGGTGTAGAGGGACAGCCCCAGCAGCACCAGGGTGCGGGGGTTCAGCCGCCGGCAGAGCTTGGGGAAGAAGAAGTTGGTGATGACGATGAACAGCGCGGGGATGCTGATGATCATCTGGACAAAGGTCTGGCTGCTCTGGGCAAAGTGGGCCTGAATCACGTTCAGAGCAGGGGCCACAGCGGCGCCTGCCATCACCGTCAGCAGCGAGAGGGAGAGGATGCTCCCGGTGAGCCCCCTCCCGATGGGTTTGGCTTGCAGCAAACAATCGCTTCCTTTCTGGTCTTCTTTTCGCAAAAAAAGATGCGCAAGTCCTGTTTGGACTTACGCATCTCTGCTACACAACACCTTTAGTATCCCACAAAACCACGCAAAAGTCAAAGGGGCAGCAGCCCCCTTTTTTTCAGAAACCGGTGCCCAAAAGGGCGGCGTTTTTACGGAGGAAATCGCATGGATTGGATGGAAGAAGTCCGAGAAAACCTGAAAAAACGGCGGAAGATCCTGTTCTCCAAGGACGCTGTCTGCCTGCAGCCCTTGGCTGCCCAGCTGGCCCAGCAGCCCCACACCGTCCTGGTCCTCTGGGCGCTGGCCTGGGCGGAGGAGACGGTGGACACCCTGGAGGCACGGTACCCCCAGGAGCGGCGGCCCCGGGAGGCCCTGGAGGCCGCCCGGGCCTGGGCGGCCGGAGCCCTGAAAATGCGGCCGGCCCAGCGGGCCATCCTGAACTGCCACGCCCTGGCCAAGGAGCTCACCCGGAAAGAGGACATCGCCCGGTGCCACGGGGTGGGCCAGGCCTGCTCGGTGGTCCACACCCCAGGCCACGGGCTGGGGTACCCCCTCTATGATCTCACCGCCCTGGTCCATCAGTGGGGCCTCGAGGGGTGCAGGGAGGCGGTGGAAGCGCGGCTGCGGGCCTATGAAACCACCCTACAGACCTGGAGCCAGCGGGCCGAGACCTACCCCGGCCCCTGGGCCGCCTTCCTCCAGAAGCGGTAAAAAAGCCCCCGGGAGGGCAGGGCCTCCCGGGGGAGGGGCTCAGTGGCCCCGGTGCTTTTCCCGGCGTTTCTGTTGGCGCAAGGCAAACTGCCGGGCCGCGTGGTCTGCCCGCTGCTGGCGGGCCCGGGCTTTCCGTGCTTCGGCGTTGGTTTCCCGCTGGGCCTGGAGGGCGCGCTGGGCTTTGGTGCCCAGGGCCGGCGTGTCCAGCTGCTTCTGGATGGCCCGCTGGAGGCGTTTGGGGTTGGGCCGGGGCCGGACGGCGGTTTCTGCCGGCAGAGGCGGGCTGAAGGTCAGGTCCCTCCAGTGGCGCTGGAGAAAGGCATAGACCTGGGCGTCCTTGGGCTCTGCCCCGAAGAGGATCTTGCAGACCTGGTACTGCCCGTCCTCCTCCCGCTCATACAGGCCGATCCGAAAGGGATCCTCAAAGGTTACCGTGAGGGTGGAAAGCGCTGGTTTCATCTTGGGTTCCTCCTTAAAGAAAATGCCTGCAGGGAAGGGACAACCAAGGAGGCAGGTTACTGACGGCTGCAGCCGCTCCCGGACTACCAACCGGGACGTGTTTTGATCCCCGCAGGGATAGGATACCAAAAACCAGGGGGGAGCGCAACGGGGTTGGGGGAAGAGAAAGTCCACCCATGGCAGAGGCGGATTTTGTGGAAAGTAGGACTTGACGGGGGCAGGGGAACGTGATACCATAAATGCAAGTTCAAAAGCAAACCAATGAGTAAGAGGAGTACCGTTTCGTTTCCCTCCTCAGCGAGCCGTGGCCGGTGAAAGCACGGCAAGACAGCGAAACGGGAATGGACTTACGAGGGCGGAGCGAACCCCGGCGCACATCCCTGCGGCGGGCAGTAGTGGCCGACGGGGACCGCACCCGTTATCCGGGCGGCACGTATGATGGTATGTGAAAGAAGCGGGCGCAATGCGTCAATTTGGGTGGTACCGCAGGATTCAGTCTTGTCCCATGTGGCCGAAACACTTCGGCATGTGGAGCAGGGCTTTTTTTGTTGCCCCATGATTTGACAAAGAGACCCACACCACCATCGAAATCAAATCAAAAGGAGAACCGTAACATGAAAACCCTGAAAAAACTGCTCTGCACAGCCCTGTCCCTGACCATGGTCCTGTCCCTGGCCGCCTGCGGCGGCAATTCCTCCGGCGGTGACGCTGCCAGCGGCGAGGTGCCCGTCATCGGCATCTGCCAGTACGGCCAGCACGGCTCCCTGGACAACTGCCGGGAGGGCTTCCTCCAGGGCCTGGAAGAGGCCGGCCTGGTGGAGGGCACGGACTACACCATCGACTACCAGAACGCCAGTTTTGACGACAATATGGCCATTCAGATTGCCCAGGCCTTCTCCGCTGAGGACGCGGCCCTGATGGTGGGCATCGCCACCCCCGCCGCCACTGCCTGCTACGCCGCGGCAGAGGACAAGGACATCCCCGTGGTCTTCACCGCCATCACCGACCCCGTGGGGGCCAAGCTGGATTCCGGCAACATCACCGGCACCTCCGACGTGCTCCCCGTCCAGGGGCAGCTGGAGCTCATCCGGGCCATCCAGCCCGAGGCCAAGACCATCGGCATCGTCTACACCACCAGCGAGCCCAACTCTGTCTACTCCATCGGGATCTATGAGGAGCTGGCCGCCGACTACGGCTTCACCATCGAGGCCATCGGCGTCACCGCCCAGTCCGAGGTGACCCAGGCGGTGGACACCCTCATCAGCCAGGGGGTGGACTGCCTGTCCAACCTCACCGACAACAACGTGGTGGGTGTGCTGGGCTCCATCCTGGAAAAGACCAACGAGGCAGGCATTCCCGTCTACGGCTCCGAGATTGAGCAGATGGAGCTGGGCTGCGTGGCCGGCGCCGGCCTGGACTATGTCCAGCTGGGCATCCAGACCGGCAAGATGGCCGCCCAGATCCTCACCGGCGAGGCCACCTGCGAAGACCTGCCCTATGAGACCATTGAGAACTACGGCCTCTATGTCAACAGCAATGCTCTGGCGGTCATGGGCCTCACCCTCCCGGAGGACGTGGCTCAGAACGCCGAAGAGGTGGGGGAAACCGCCTGAACCCAGTAAGTAAACCCAAAGGAGGCTGGCCGCAATGGCAGACTTGATCGTATCCACGCTGACCCAGGGGCTGATCTATGCGCTCCTGTCCTACGGCGTGTACATTACCTATTCGGTGCTGGACTTCCCAGACCTTACCGTGGACAGTAGTTTCCCCCTGGGGGCGGCGGTGACGGCCATTCTGCTCCTCCAGGGGGTGAACCCCTGGGTCACCCTGCTGTGCGCCGCCGGCGCCGGGGCCATCGCCGGCCTGTGCACCGGCCTTATCCATGTGAAGCTGAAGGTGCGGGACCTGCTGGCCGGTATCATCACCATGACGGCCCTGTCCTCCATCAACCTGGTGTTGGCGGGGTCCAACGTCACGGTGGAGCGCGCGGTGGACACCATCTTCACCTCCCCGCTGACCATGACCCTGTTTGGGGACCTGTCCCTCACCACCCGGAAGCTCATCCTCTCCCTGGTGCTGGCGGTGGTGATTAAGCTGCTGCTGGACCTGTACTTCCGCACCAAGTCCGGCCTCCTCCTCCGGGCCACCGGGGACAATGGGACCCTGGTCACCACCCTGGCCCAGAACAAGGGGAACATGAAGATCCTGGGCGTGGTCATCGCCAACGCTCTGGTGGCCCTGTGCGGGGCGGTGGTCTGCCAGGAGCAGCGGAGCTACTCCGCCGTCATGGGCATCGGCCAGGTGGTCTTTGGCCTGGCCACGGTGATCATCGGCATCTCCCTGATCCGGTTCTTCACCCGGTCCAAGGCGGCCCAGGGGCTGCGGAAGGTGCCGGTGCTCCGGGTGCTGGCCACCCCCAAGGGGACCATGGCGGTGCTGCTGGGGAGCATCATCTACAAGTTCTGCGTGCAGATCGCCATCAACGCCGGCCTGCCCGCCAACATGCTGAAGTTTATCACGGCGGCCCTCTTCCTGGTGGTGCTGGTGATCGCCGGACGGAGAGGGGAGGAGATCATCCATGCTTGAGCTGCAGGACCTGACGAAAATTTACAATGCCGGCACCGTCACGGAGATGACCCTCTTCGACCACTTCAACCTCACGGTGCCCGACGGGCAGTTTGTCTCCATCGTGGGGAGCAACGGCTCGGGCAAGACCTCCCTGCTGAACATCCTCTGCGGGTCCATCCCCCTGGACGGGGGGGATGTGCTTCTGGACGGGAAGAGCATCCGCAAGCAGAAGGACTACCAGCGCTACGCCATCATGGGCCGGGTGTATCAAAACCCCTCCCTGGGCACCAGCCCCAACCTCACCATGCTGGAGAACCTCTCCCTGGCGGACAACAAGGGCAAGCCCTTCGGCCTGGGCTTCGGGGTGAACAAAAAGCGGATCGACTTCTACCGCTCCGAGCTGGCCTCCCTGGGCCTGGGGCTGGAGGATAAACTGGACGTGAAGATGGGCGCCCTCTCCGGGGGCCAGCGCCAGGCGGTGGCCCTGCTGATGGCCACCATGACCCCCTTGAAGTTCCTCATCCTAGACGAGCACACCGCCGCCCTGGACCCCAAGACCGCCGAGACCATCATGGTCCTCACCGGCAAAGTGGTGAAGGAGAAGGGCCTGACCGCCCTCATGGTCACCCACAACCTCCGCTACGCCGTGGAGTACGGGGACCGGCTGCTGATGCTGGACCACGGCAAGATCGTCCTGGACCGGGCCGGTGCAGAAAAGGCCGCCACCTCCACAGAGGAGCTGCTGGCCATCTTCAACCGCTACAGCGTGATGTAAGCAGACAAAAACCCCCCGCACCGTAGGGTGCGGGGGGCATTTTTTATGGATGTCAGACCCCAGGTCTTAGGCCAGCTTGGCCTTGGACAGCTCGGTGAGGGCGGTGAAAGCGGCCTTGTCGTTGACGGCCATCTCAGCCAGCATCTTCCGGTTGATCTCCACGCCGGCCAGCTTCAGGCCGTGCATGAAGTTGGAGTAGTTCATGCCGTTCATCTTGCAGGCGGCGCTGATGCGGGTGATCCACAGCTGACGGAAGTTGCGCTTCTTCTGCTTGCGGCCCACATAAGCGTAGGTCAGGGACTTCATCACCTGCTCGTTGGCCATCTTGAAGTGCTTGGACTTGGCACCCCAGTAACCCTTGGCCATCTTCAGGATCTTATTTCTTCTTTTGCGCGTCATCATCGCGCCTTTCACTCTTGCCATGGTATGTCAGCCTCCTATGTCTTGTGGTAAAATCTTATTTATACAGGATCATGCGCTTGATGGCGGCCTCGTTGGTCTTGTCCGCATAAGCGCCGGCGCGGAGGCCGCGTTTCCGTTTGGTGGTCTTCTTGTTCAGGATGTGGCTCTTATTGGCATGGGCGCGCTTCACCTTGCCGTTTTTGGTGAGGTTGAAGCGCTTCTTGGCGCCGCTGTGCGTTTTAATCTTCAGTTTAGGCATGGCGGAAAACTCCTTTGTCAGAATTTATTTTTTGGTTTCTTTCTTTGCATCCTTGTTCTGGCGGCAGGACAGGAACATGGTCATGTGGCGTCCATCCAGTTTGGGCTCCTTGTCCATGGTCGCCACCTCAGTGCAATCTTCTGCGAATTTTTCCAGCAGGCGCTTGCCGATGTCGGTATGGGCCATTTCCCGGCCGCGGAAGCGGACGGTGACCTTCACCCGGTTGCCGTCGGACAGAAAGCGCTGGGCGTTGCGGACCTTGACATTGAAATCATTGACGTCGATTCCCGGGGACATACGCACTTCTTTGATCTCGACGATCCGCTGGTTTTTCTTTGCCTCCTTGTCCCGTTTGGTCTGCTCGAAGCGATACTTGCCGTAATCCATGAGCTTGCAGACGGGGGGGACGGCGTTGGGGGAAATCTTCACCAGGTCCAGGTCGGCTTCGCCGGCCTTGGCCATGGCCTCGGCCAGGGGCATAATCCCAAGCTGCTCCCCCTGGGCGGAGATCAGGCGCACTTCCTTGTCGTGAATTTCCTCGTTGATCTGATGAGCCGTGTGAGCTATGATGGACGCACCTCCAATTCTTAAAGCAGAAACAAAAAAATGGATACCATTTCAAAAGGTATCCGCATGACAGAGCAACCGACGCCTCTTCTGAGACGCGGCTGGACCGTATAAACCCCTTTCGCTTGGGCGGAGAGGTGAGGCAGGCGGAACCTTCCTACTTTGTTGTTCGGCGTATAGTATACCAGGGATGGTGGGGGATGTCAAGAAAAACTTTGCATCATAAGGGCTGGTCCTGGGCAGAGGGGACGTAGGTCATGATGTGCTCCACATTGCAGTCCAGGATGCGGCAGAGGTCGTTGATGGTGGTGGTGTTCAGGGGCTTGTTTTTACGGAGCTTGTCGATGGTGGAGCTGGAGAGGTGGTGGTTCTTGATCAGGGTGTAGGTGGACTCGCGGGATGCGCGGAGCGTTTTCCAGAAGGGGGTGTAGACGATCATGGGGTACCTCCGGAACCGTTTTCTTTTATGGTATGCGGAGGTCTTTTTCTTGACTATAGTCGTTAAAGAGACTATAATAGTAGAAAGATTTTGCTGCCGTGCTTTTGCAATGGGCAGTGGAAAAGTTGGCCCCCTAAATTCATAGATGGTGGAGGAAATCTTGGATGAAATGTAAGCGATGTGGAACCGAATTTGAGGGTAAGTTTTGCCCAGAGTGTGGGGCGAAACGGGGAATAACGTCGGAAATACCACCTTCAGACCAACCCCAGAACGAAAGCACCCGGTGGCAATCTGATCAAAGGGCTGCGTCTGATCCAGGCAAGGTGGGATCCCCAAAGAAACCATTTTTTAAGAGAGGGTGGTTCTTTGTCGTTGCCGCAGTTGTGATTGTTGTGTTAGCAGGGAGTATTGCATCTCATAGCCGGGGAACCCTTGCATGGGAGGAGATGGCATTGGGCTCTGTGCTCCCAGAGCCACCCACCAACAAAGGTACGTTGTATGAGAACTCAGCGGAGACACTGTCGATAACCCTGGACAAGGTGTCAGATGACCAGTACCAAGACTATGTACTGGCTTGTGCGGGCAAAGGGTTCACAGCCGACAAGGAGGAAACGGCATCTTCCTATGACGCATTCAATGCAGAGGGATATCGGTTGAATTTGCGCTATACAAGTGAAAGTCTTTCTATTACGTTGGAAGCGCCGATGGAATTTGTGCCCATTGCTTGGCCGACCAGCATAGCCGGAAACCGGTTGCCAGTGCCGCAATCGACCATAGGTAAGTTTTCTTATGAATACGAGGACCGCTTCTTTGTTTACCTTGGGGATACCTCCCAGGCAGACTTTGATGCCTATGTGTCTGCTTGTGCAGACCGGGGTTTTACTGTTGACTATAATAAGGGAGACACCTATTACTACGCCAACGATGCGGAGGGATGGCATCTCTCGTTGCAATATGAGGGAAATCGTACGATGAGTGTGAGCATCGATGCGCCCAAGCAACAGGAAGGAGAGAATGCTTCTTCCAATTCTTCGGAACCGGACCGTTCTAGCGAGGCCGAGGGAAATGCCAATGTCTTAGATCCTGACTTCAAAGCGGCCATGGACAGCTATGAAGCTTTTATGGATGAGTATGTCGCTTTTATGAAAAAATATGCGGAGTCAGATGGGTCTGATCCTGGGATCTTTACCGACTATGCCGACTATGTAAATAAGTATGCTACCTTCTGTGCGGATTTTGAACAGTGGGAAAATGAGGATTTGAATGCGGCGGAGACGGCATATTATTTGGAAGTGCAAGCAAGGGTCGCCGAAAAACTGCTTACGGTGAACCAATAATCGATGTATGAATCGTGAAACCAAGAGAAAGAGCAGGAGATTGCCCTCCTGCTCTTTCTCGTTTCTTCTGTTTATATCGTTTCAGATTTTTCTCACCCCTGCCGCCGCTGCAGCTGCAGCCGGTCGGCGATCATGGCGATGAACTCGGAGTTGGTGGGTTTGCCCTTGGAATTGCTGACGGTGAAGCCGAAGTATTTTTGCAGGGTGTCCAGGTCACCCCGGTCCCAGGCGACTTCAATGGCGTGGCGGATGGCTCGCTCCACCCGGGATGCGGTGGTGCCGAACTTCCGGGCCACTTCGGGATAGAGGACCTTGGTGACGGCGTTGATCACGTCCATGTCCTCCACGGTCATGATGATGGCCTCCCGGAGGTACTGGTACCCCTTGATGTGGGCGGGCACGCCGATCTCGTGGATGATGGCGGTGACGTTGGCCTCCAGGGTCTGCCGGGCGGAAGCGGGGCTGGCGGCACCCTCCTCCCCCTCCGACCAATGCTGGGCGGCCAGCAGCCGGACCCGCTCCACCACAGAGGCGATGCGGCAGGGTTTCATCATGTAGTAGTCCCCGCCCCGGGCGGCCACCTGGTCGGCCATGCAGCCCCGGGCAAAGCTGGACAGGATCAACGTGCTCATGGGTCTGGCTTTCACCGCCTCCAGCACGTCAAAGCCGTCCATCCGCTCCAGGACCAGGTCCATGACCAGAACGTCCGGGTCGCGGTCCTGCACCAGCTGGATGGCCTCCTGGCCGTCCCCGGTTTGGCCCACCACTTCCAGGCCCTCCTCGGCCTGGATGGCCTCAGCCAGGACGGTGCGGAACTCCTCGCTGGTGTCGGCAATGAGAATGGTTTTCTTCGTTTCCATGCGGATCTGTCTCCCCCCATTGGGAAAGCGGTGTAGGCGCTGTTCCCTCAAATTTTCTCGTGATGGTAAGCAACGAAACTGCTTATCCATAATTTACCACAAAGGGACAGAAAACACAAGATGGAATTAGCAAAAATTGGAAAATATGTCGCCGCAAGTTTCGACAAAATTCGACACAATCCCCCGGGAAATCCCCGCGGGGAAGGCGGATCCTGAATATCCAGGAAAAATTATGGAAACCCGCTGTTTTTCCCGAAAAAAGCGGTTTACGGACCGGGAGAAACATGATATCATAAAATCCAATGCTGCAATACCATCCCAAACCGGCCCGGCCGGCGGGGGATGTTTCAGGAAAGAGGTTGGAAGTATGAAGAAGCTGATGCTGGGAAATGAGGCGGTGGCCCGGGGGCTGTACGAGGCCGGATGCAGCCTGATTTCCAGTTATCCTGGCACCCCCAGTACGGAGATCACCGAGCAGGCCGCCCGGTACGACGAGATCTACTGCGAGTGGGCCCCCAACGAGAAGGTGGCCATGGAGGTGGCCTTCGGCGCCGCCCTGGCAGGCAAGCGCAGCGCCTGCGTCATGAAGCACGTGGGGGTGAACGTGGCCGCTGACCCCCTGTTTACCATCGCCTACACGGGGATCAACGCCGGCATGGTCATCTGCGTGGCCGACGATCCCGGCATGCACTCCTCCCAGAACGAGCAGGACTCCCGGCACTACGCCGTCTCCGCCAAAATCCCCATGCTGGAACCGGCGGATTCGGAGGAGGCCCGCCGCTTCGCCAAGCGGGCCTTCCAGCTCTCGGAGGAGTATGACACCCCCGTCTTTCTGAAGCTGTGCACCCGCATCTCCCACTCCCAGAGCCTGGTGGAGGAGGGCCAGCGGGAGGACCTGCCCCCCCGGCCCTACGTCAAGGACATCGCCAAGTACGTCATGGTCCCCGGCAATGCCCGGCCCCGTCACCCCATCGTGGAGGAGCGCACCCGCCGGCTCACGGCATACGCCGAGACCACCGATTTAAACCGGGAGGAGCTGGGGGAGGACACCTCCCTGGGCATCATCACCTCCTCCACCTGTTACCAGTACGCCCGGGAGGTCTTTGGGGAGAATGCCTCCATCCTGAAGCTGGGCCTGGTCAACCCCCTGCCCCGGCAGAAGATCCTGGACTTTGCCGCCAAGGTGGACCGCCTGCTGGTGCTGGAGGAGCTGGACCCGGTGATCGAGGAGCACTGCCGGAACCTGGGCCTTACCGTCCAGGGGAAGGACGCCCTGCCCCTCATCGGGGAGTTCTCCCAGGGCCTGGTGGCCGAAAAGCTGGGCAAGACCCCCAAGCCCTGGGTGGCCCTGGACGAGGCGGTGCCCCCCCGGCCCCCGGTGCTGTGCGCCGGATGTCCCCACCGGGGGCTGTTCTACACCCTGGCCAAGCACAAGGTCACGGTATTGGGGGACATCGGCTGCTACACCCTGGCGGCCTACGAGCCCCTCTACGCCATTGAGACCTGCGAGTGCATGGGGGCCTCGGTGAGCTCCATCCACGGCTTCAACAAGGCCCTGGGCCAGGCCAGCGAGGGCAAGACCGTGGCGGTGCTGGGGGACTCCACCTTCATGCACTCCGGCATGACCGGCCTGGCCAACATCGCCTACAACCAGAGCAACTCCACCGTCATCATCCTGGACAACTCCACCACCGGCATGACCGGCCACCAGGAAAACCCCACCACCGGCAAGAACCTCCGGGGGGACCCTGCGGGGAAGATCGACCTGGAAACCCTCTGCCGGGCCATGGGCATCCGCCGGGTGCGGGTGGTGGACCCCTACGACCTGAAGGCCACCGAACAGGTGGTCACCGAGGAGCTGGCGGCGGAGGAGCCGTCGGTGATCATCACCCGCCGGCCCTGTGTGCTGCTGAAAACCGTGAAAAAGCATCCCCCCTATCGGGTGGACCCCGACCAGTGCAAGGGATGCAAGCTGTGCATGCGCATCGGCTGCCCTGCCATCTCCTGGAAGGAGAAGAAGGCCGTCATCGACCCCACCCAGTGCGTGGGCTGCGGGGTGTGCGAGCAGCTGTGCAACTTTGACGCCTTCCGCCACGAGGCGTAATTCCCCAACCCCGGCCCAGCCCGGGAGAAGACCCCGATGGGCCCTCTCCCGGGCTGTTCTGTTTTGGGGCATAACCTGGCCGGTGGGAGAATAGGAAAAGGCAGCGGCCCCCTTGGGGCCTGCTGCAAGGCAAGGGAGGGGCCCACCCCTCCCCCATAGAAAGGAGCGGCCTATGCTCAGTCAAATCCTGGCGGTGGCCATTTTCGTGGTCATGTTTATCGAGATCGTGCGGGAGAAGATTCCTCGCCATGTGGTTACCTTGGTGGCGGGGGGCCTGACCCTGGTGGTGGTGTTCCTGCTGACCATGCACAGCTGGCCGGATGTGTGGCAGGCCCTCAGCTTCCACAGCATGGCGGAGACCACCTTCTGGTACACCGGGGCCCATGGGTCCACCGGCATGAACACCGGCATCAACTGGAGCACCATCCTCTTCATCACCGGCATGATGATCCTGGTGGAGGGGATGAGCGAGGCGGGCTTCTTCGACTGGCTCTGCCTGCGCCTGGCCAAGCTGGTGGGCTACAAGCCGGTGCCCCTGCTGGTGTGCTTCATGATTCTGTCGGCGGGGCTGTCCATGTTCATCGACAGCATCACCGTCATCCTCTTCCTGGCGGTGGCCAGCGTCCGGCTGGCCCATTTGCTGAAGTTTGACCCCATCCCCCTGATCATCGCGGAGATCTTCACCGCCAACCTAGGGGGGGCGGCCACCATGAGCGGGGACCCGCCCAACATCATCATCGGCACCGCCCTGGGGCTGTCCTTCGGGGACTTCCTCCGGAACACCGGGGTCATCGTCCTGGTGGGCATGGTGGTGATGGTGCCCTACTTCTACTTCTGCTTCCGCAAGCAGGTGCAGAGCTGGGACCCCCAGGCCCGGCAGAAGGTGATGGAGCTGGACCCCAGGGACTCCATCCACAACCGGGGGCAGTTTGCCATCCATGTGATCCTCTTCCTGGTGGTGGTGGTTCTGCTCATCACCCACGCCCAGACCGGCCTCACCGTGGCCACCGTGGGGATCATTGCGGCCATCCTCACCCTGCTGGTCAACCGCTGGCCCCTCCACCTGCTGCGGCGGGTGGACTGGAAGACCGTCCTGTTTTTCATCGGCCTCTTCCTGGCCGTCAGCGGGCTGGAGCAGACCGGGGTGCTGGAGGCCATGGCCGACGGCATCGCCCACCTCACCGGGGGGAACCATACCCTGATGATTGGGATCATCCTGTGGCTCTCCGGGGTGGCCTCGGCCTTTGTGGACAACATCCCCTTTGCCGCCACCATGGTGCCGGTGATCACCTCCCTGTCGGCCACCATGGGGGCCGACCTGAACACCCTGGCCTGGACCCTCTCCATGGGGACGGACATCGGCGGCAGCGCCACCCCCATCGGGGCCTCGGCCAACGTGGCGGGAACCTCCATCGCCGCCCGGGAGGGCCACCCCATCTCCTGGGGCCGGTACTGCAAGTACTCCGCCCCGGCCTCCGTGCTGGTCCTGGCCATCAGCATGGGGATGCTCCTGCTGCGCTACTGAGGCGCCACACGAAAGAATCCACGACAGGAGGACAAGAATGCTTCACCAAGGTTTGGCCCTGGCCATTGCTGCGTTTACCTTCCTCCAACTGCTCCGGGGCAAGTGGCCCCGCCATGTGCTCACCTTGGCGGCGGGGGGGCTTATGGTGGCGGTTGTGCTGCTGGGGGTGATGGGAAGCCTGGATGCCGTCATGGAGGCCCTCAGTGTAGACAGTTTCGGCAAACCCCAGTTTTGGTTTGCCCACGGCGGGGTGACCGAGCGCAACGTGGGGATCAACTGGAGTACCGTCCTCTTCCTGGTGGGCATGATGGTGATGGTGGAGGGGATGAGCGAGGCAGGGTTCTTCGACTGGCTCTGCCTGCGCCTGGCCAAAAGCCTGGGGTTCCGCCCCATGCCCCTGCTGCTGAGTTTTATGGCGGTGGCGGCCCTGCTGTCCATGTTTGTGGACAGCATCACCGTAGTCCTGTTTCTGGTGGTGGCCACCGTCCGGCTGGCGCGCCTGCTGCGCATTGATCCCGTGCCCATGATCATCGGGGAGATTTTTGCCGCCAACCTGGGGGGCGCGGCCACCATGACCGGGGACCCGCCCAACATCATCCTGGGCACCTCCCTGGGGCTGGGGTTTTGGGACTTTCTCCAGAACAACGGCCCCATCTGCCTGGTGGGGTTTGGGGTGGCGCTGGGCTACTTCTACCTGTGCTTTCGCAACAAGCTCCGGGCAGGGGCGTGGAGCGTGGACCCGGCCCTCTGGGCCATGGAGCCCGGCGACGCCATCCCCAACCGCCGGGCCTTTGGCGTCAATGTAGCCATCTTCGGGGGGATGATTCTCCTCCTGGCCACCCACGCCTGGACGGGGCTCACCATGCCCACCATCGGGGTGGTGGCGGCAGTGGTCACCCTGGCGGGGAACCGCCGGGGGTGGAGCTTGCTGCGGCAGGTGGACTGGCGGACCATCGGGTTCATCATCGGCCTTTTCCTGGTGGTCAGCGGGCTGGAGCAGACCGGCATCCTGGACGGCCTGGCCCGCTTCCTAGGGAACCTGGGCGGGGAGGACACGGGCCGGATGATGGTGGTCCTAATCTGGTTCACCGCCCTGCTGTCCGCCTTTGTGGACAACATCCCCATGGCCACGGTGATGGTCCCCGTTCTGACGGCCCTGTCAGACGGCCTGGGGATGGACCTGGAAACCCTCACCTGGAGCGTGTCCAAAGGGACGGACATCGGGGGGATTGCCACCCCCATCGGGGCCTCGGCCAACGTCACCGGCGTCATGCTGGCCGCCCGGGAGGGGCACCCCATCTCCTGGCGGCGGTACTGTAAGTATGCCGTGCCGCTGTCCCTGCTGGTGCTGGTGCTGAGCATGGTGCTGCTACTGGCCTTCCACTGAGGGGGCGGGGTGGAGGGTGGCCACCACCACCTCCGGCCGGTTGCCTACCCGCAGGGGGAAGAGGCTGTTGCCCAGCCCCCGGCTGACCACCATCTGGGCCTGCCCCCGGCGGTAGAGCCCCCCGTCGTACCGGGGGAAGAGGCCCTGCCCCGGGGCGAAGAGGCCGCCGATCCCAGGCAGGCGCACCTGGCCGCCATGGGCGTGGCCGCTGAACACCAGGGCCGCGCCCCCTTCGGCATACAGGGGGAACCACTCCGGCCGGTGGGCCAGCAGCAGGGGAAAGGGCTGGCTGGACAGGCGAAGGGCCGCCAGGGCGTCCCCCAGGATGGCCTCTGCCGGGCGGGGGTCCCCGGCCCTCTGGGCAAGGCCGGGGTCGGCCAGCCCGGCGATGGTGATCCTCTGGCTGCCCCGTACCAGGGGGAGGGCCCGGTTTGCCAGCACCAGGACGCCGGCGGCCTCCAGCGCCGCCGCGAAGGCGGTATATTGGGCCAGACGGGCCTCATGGTTGCCGGGAACGTAGTACACCGGGGCGATGGCAGCTGCCTGCCTGGCGAAGGACAGGGCCACGGCGAGGTGGGTGCGCCGGGAGTCTGCCAAGTCCCCCGTCAGGAGGATGGCCTCCGGCTTGGCCTGGGCCAGGGCGGCCAGCAGCCGGGCATTGTCCCGGCCAAAGGCAGCGTTGTGCAGGTCGGACACCTGGGCCAGCCGGAAGCCCTGAAAGGCGGCAGGCAGGCCGGGGCAGTCCACGGCCACTTCTTGGACTTGAAGGGACCGGTTGCCCCAGACTGCCCCCACCCCCAGGGCAGCCAGAAGGAGTAAGACGAGGCAGAGCATGGGCAGGGACCCTCCTTTCTTTCGCAGTGTGGTCAGGCCATTGTATCACGGCGCGCACCGGGGGGCAAGGCGCCCAGGGCTTGACGGTTTTGCCGAAATTTGTTACAATGCTTCCATTCACTGGAGGGTGCGTCATTCAACGGAGAAATGGCAAGCTGGATAAGGTGATAGGCTGAGATGCCTGTTGCCCTGTCCGGCTTTTTTGCTGGCCTGGGCAAGGGGCCGGCGGGGAAGGGAGAGAGCAACCGTGGATCTGCTGCGGGGAAACATCAAGCAAACCTATTTTCGCTATCTGGGCGCCGCCTTTGGCAGCGCCATGCTGGCTGCGGTGTACAGCCTGGTGGACATGGCCATGGTGGGCCAGTACCAGGGGCCCGACGGGGCGGCGGCCCTGGCGGTGGTGGCCCCGGTGTGGAACATCCTTTACAGTTTGGGGATGCTCACCGGTATGGGAGGCTCCGTCCTCTACAGCGCCTACCGGGGCCAGGGCCGGGTTCAGGAGGCCAACCGGGTCTTTACCGTGGCCCTGGGGACCACGGTGGTTATCGCCTGCCTGGTGTGGGCCGGCCTGGTGGTGTGGGAGGTCCCCCTGATCCGCCTCTTCGGCGGGGAAGGGGAGCTGATCCCCCTGGCGCAGGCCTATCTCTACCCGGTGAAGTTCTGCGTCCCCCTGTTCCTCCTCAACCAGATGCTGGCGGCCTTCCTCCGCAACGACGGCCGGCCCGCCCTGGCCACCGGGGCGGTGGTGGCCGGCGGGGTGTTCAATATTTTTGGGGACTACTACCTGGTGTTCGTGGCGGACCTGGGCATCCTGGGGGCGGGCATTGCCACCTGCATGGGGGCAGGGATTGCCGTCCTCCTCATGGCCACCCACTTCCTCTCGCGGAAGAGCACCCTGCGCCTGGTGCGGGGCGGCCGCACGCTCCCCACCGTGGGGAAGATTGGGGTCACGGGGTTCTCCGCCTTTTTCGTGGACATCGCCATGGGCATCCTTACCATCCTCTTCAACCGGCAGATTATGGCCTGGCTGGGAACCGACGCCCTGGCGGTCTACGGGGTGCTGGTGAACGTGAGCACCCTGGTCCAGTGCTGCGGCTACAGCGTGGGCCAGGCCGCCCAGCCCATCCTCTCCCAGAACCACGGGGCCCGGCAGGGGGCGCGTATCCTGGGGGTGCTGCGGTATGCCCTGTACACCGCGGCGGCCTTCGGCGTGGGGTGGACGGTGGTCCTTCTCCTCTTCCCCCAGCCCCTGATCACCTTGTTCATGGTTCCCACGGACCAGGTGCTGGCCATCGCCCCGGGGATTTTGCGGACGTATGGGCTGTCCTTCCTGCTGCTGCCCTTCAACGTCTTTTCCACCTATTACTTCCAGGCAGTGCTCCGGCCAGGGAGCGCCTTCGGGGTGTCGGTGGCCCGGGGGCTGGTGGTCAGCGGAGGGCTCATCCTGGCCCTGCCCACCCTCTTCGGAGGGCAGGCCCTGTGGTGGGCCATGCCCGTCACCGAGGGGGTGGTGGCCCTGGGGGCGGCCGCCCTCATGGCCCACTCTGTTCGGAGGCTGCGGGCCGGGAAATACTAAAAACACCCTCCCTGGAGGCAACGGCCTCTAGGGAGGGTGTTCTGTGTGGGCAGGATTACAGTTCGCAGTAGATCTCCGGGGAGCGGTGGGCTACCTCCTTCATCAGGGCATCCATCTGGTCGCACTGGGCGTGGAGGAGGGCCAGGTCCTCGGGGCTGAGGTTGTGGGTGATGAAAAGCTCTTCCATCTTCTGGGTGAGGGCCAGGGTCTTCCGGGCCACGTCCACGAAGGTGCCGTAGTTGCGGCTGTTCCGGGCGTTCAGGAAGGCGTGGTAGTCCCGCTCAATGAAGGGCAGGATCTCCTCTGTGCTGGCGAACTTGCCGTGGACCATGGGGTAGGGCCGGGCCCGCTGGAGGAAGCACTTGTTCTCGTTGCTCACGGATAGGACATAAACCAGGTCCAGTCCGTTGCCCAGGTCAAAGGTGATTACCATCTGTTTGCCGCTGACCACCTTGATCTGGTTGGCGCCCATCTGGATGAGGGCAGTGTGGACAAAATCGCTGCTAAAGGTAGATACGCTCATAGTAACGCTCCTTTTCAGATGTGGGGCGCCCAGAGGGAGAGACCCGGGGCCCTAAACTCCTCAACAGTACCGGAGGAGCATGTAGATGGTGCAGATGCCCACCGAGAGCAGCATCAGGGGGAAGCCCACCTTGAAGTAGCTGCCGAAGGTGATGGGGAAGCCGTGGCGGTTGCTGATGCCGGAGAGGACCACGTTGGCCGAGGCGCCGATGAGGGTGCCGTTGCCGCCCAGGCAGGCGCCCAGGGAGACGGCCCACCAAAGGGGCGCCACGTCCACGCCGCTGCTCTCCATGGTGAGGATCAGGGGGATGAGGGTGGCCACGAAGGGGATGTTGTCCAGGAAGGCGGAGATGATGGCCGAGACCCACAGGATCAGCAGGATGGTGAGGGTCATGTGGCCGGCGGTCATGTCCACCAGGGTGTTGGCCACGATCTGGATGACGCCGGTCTCCTGCAGGCCGCCCACCACGATGAACAGGCCGGTGAAGAAGATCAGGGTGGACCACTCCACGCCGGCGATGGCCTCCTCCACGTCCTGCCGGCCGATGAGGAGCATGATCCCCGCGGCGGTGAGGGCCACGGTGGAGGACTCCAGGTGGAGCTGAGAGTGGAAGATGAAGGCGAAGACCACGATGACGATCATCACCACGCTCTTGATGAGCAGGGGGCGGTCCTTGATGGCCTTGCTCTCATCCAGCTGAAGGACCTCTGCCATGGCGCCCTCCTCCACGTGGAGCTTCCGGCCATAGATGAAATAGAAGCACACCAGCATGGCCGCCAGAACGAAGACCACCGCCAGACCGGTGTTGGCCACAAAGTCCAGGAAGCTGAGCCCGGCGGCACTGCCGATCATGATGTTGGGGGGGTCGCCGATGAGGGTGGCGGTGCCGCCGATGTTAGAGGCCATGATCTGGGTGATGAAGAAGGGGACAGGGCTGGTCTTCAGCATGTTGGTGATGGCCAGGGTCATGGGGCCGATGAGGAGCACCGTGGTGACGTTGTCCAAAAACCCGGAGAGCACCGCTGTGATGATACACAGCAGGAGCATCAGGGGCCAGGGCCGGCCCTTGGCGATCTTGGCTGCCTTGATGGCAATGTATTCAAAGATGCCGGAGTTCTTGACGATCGCTACGAAAAGCATCATACCGATGAGAACGCCGATGGTATTGATGTCCACATAGGAGAAGCCGGACTCCACCGTGAGAACGCCTGTGAGAATGAGCAGTAAGGCACCCACCACAGCGGCCACGGCCCGGTGGACCTTCTCCGTCATAACGGTGATGATGGTAGCGGCAAAGATGACGATGGCAATGATTTGCATGGTGTTCATAAAGGGTCACGATCCTTTCCAAAGCGCCCCGGATAGCACCCAGGCGAAGGGAACATGGCGCTGGAACATGGCCTGGGAACTGTTCCCATTATACTGACAAAAACTACAAAAGGCAACACCTTTTTCCTTTCTTTTTAGAAGAAAAAGCAAAAGGCGCTGTCCCGGGGGGGGCAGCGCCTTGCGCTCCATGCGATGGGGGCATGTTCCGCTCACGGGCTTGGCGCATCGTGGGCGGAGAGGGTCACCGAAGTGTTGAAGCTGTAGGTGGTCCCGTCGGTGGTGAGGACGATGGGGCCGCTCTTGCCGGTGCCATAGACCGAGATGCCCTGGCCCAGCAGCCGCTGGAGCACTTGGGCGGTGGGGTGGCCGTACCGGTTGCCCTGGCCATAGGAGATCACCGCGCACTCCGGCCGCACCACGTCCAGAAAGGCCTGGGAGGTGGAGGAGGCCGAGCCATGGTGGGCCACCTTCAGCACGTCGATGTCCCCGAAGAGGGGGAGGGCGGCCGCCTCCACCTGGGCGGTCATGTCCCCGGTGAAGAGGACCTGGACGTTGCCGCAGGTGAGCTGGGCCACCACGGAGCAGGCGTTGCTGTCCCCCCAGGCATCCCCGGTTTCCAGGAGGGAGAGAACGGTGTTGTCCGACAGGGGGAGGATCCGGTCCTCGTCGTAGGAGAGGGTGCACCCCTCGGCCTGGACGGCGGCCCAGTAGTCGGCATAGGTTTTGGTGTCAGAGGTACGGCCGCTGTCGATGACCTCCCCCACCGGGTAGGCGGCCAGCACCTCGTCCAGCCCGCCGATGTGGTCGGCGTCCGGGTGGGTGGCGATGAGGTAGTCTAGGGGCCCGTCCACATAGGCGGCCAGATAGGCCGCCACCGCCGCGCCGGCGCCGTTGTCCCCGCCGTCGATGAGGACCTCTACCGTGCCGCAGTCGATGAGGGCGGCGTCCCCCTGGCCCACGTCCAGGAAGTGGACCCGCACTAGGTCAGCCCCGGTGGTGATCAGCACCTGGCGGTTGCCCCCGTCCCAGGTGACGGCGGCCCCGAAGGCCTCCACCACCGGGCGGATGGGGAGGAAGGTCCGGGTGTTGCGGATCTGGGCCACGGTGTCCAGGTCCACCCGCTGGCCGTTGCGCAGCAGATAGGCCTGGCCGATGGGGACCTCCACCCGGACGCCGTCCTTCTCGGCGATGGCCACCCGGTTTTCGTTGTCCCAGGAGACGGTGCAGCCGAAGGTCTCCATGGTCCGCCGGAAGGGGACCTGGGTGCGCCCGGCGCTGTCCAGGAAGGGGTAGCCGTAGTTGTCGTCATAGGCCACGGGCACCCCCTCCAGGAGGACCCCCACCCCATTCCCCGCCGCCCCCGCGGGAACGGCCAGAAGGGAGAGGGCCAGAACGACGGCCAGGGCCAGGGAAGCCAGTTTCTTTCCTGCCATGGAACACACCTCCAAAATCGTTGGTTTTTTCCAGTGTATCATGGCGGCCGGGCCCCGTCAAGGCGGATAAGTACCCCGGCAGCCCTTGGGCTGCCGGGGGGCGTCAGGCCTGCTGGGACTGGGCGGCCTGGTCCAGCATGTTCTGGGCCAGGATGCCGTAGCCCCGGTCGGCGTGGTCGATGAGCACGTGGGTCACGGCCCCCACCAGCTTCCCGTCCTGGAGGATGGGGGAGCCGGACATCCCCTGGACGATGCCCCCGGTCTGTTCCAGCAGCCGGGGATCGGTGACCCGGAGCATCAGGTCCCGGGTGTCCCGGCTGTCGTCGTAGACCTTGAGGATCTCCACGGTGTACTCCTCCACCTGGGTGCCGGAGACGTTGGACAGGATGGTGGCCTGGCCGGTGTGGACCTCGTCCTCCTCGGCCACCGGCACCGGGGTGCCGGTGATGGCCTCCGGGTCCTGGAGATAGCCGAACACCCCGCTCTGGGTGTTGGCATACAGGGTCCCCAGGGTCTGGCTGGCGGAGAAGGTCCCCCGCAGCTCTCCGGGGCGGCCGTTCTGCCCCTTGGTCACCCCGGCCACCGAGGCGGGGGTGATGGCTCCGGACTGGAGCTTCATCAGCACGGCGGTGTCCACGTCATTGATGCCGTGGCCCAGGGTGCCGAAGAGGCCGGTCTCCGGGTCGGCAAAGGTCAGGGTGCCGATGCCCGCCATGGAGTCCCGGATCCAGGCCCCCAGTTTGTATTGGCCGTCGTCGCTGGACTGGGCGGCGTGGGCGGTTATCTCCTGGCTGACGTCGTTCCGGGTGATGGTGAGGGTCATCGCCTGCCCTTGGAGCTCTTGGAGCATGGCCTGGACGGCCTCAATGGAACTCACCTGGGTGCCGTTGATGTGGGTGATCACGTCCCCCGCCTGGAGCCCGCAGGCCCGGGCAGGGGAGGCCAGCCCCTGGTCGGTGGTGAGGTCAGACAGCCCCACCACCAGCACCCCTTGGGCGAAGAGTTTGATGCCCACGGCCTTGCCCAGGGGGACCACATAGCGGGTGGAGGCGTCCTGTTCCTCCGCCGCCTGGGCGGCAGGGGCCAGGGAGAGGACCACCATCACCGCAGCGGCCAGCAGGAGCAGCGCCCGGAAGAGGCGGGCTGCCCCGCCGGCGCCGGGACAGGTTTTGGTGTCTTGCAAACAATCACCTCCCTTGTGAACCAATGCAAGGCGCGCAGGGGATTCGCAGAGGGCTGATCCACAGGGTGCGCCCTTTGCGAAACCGCGCGCAAGCTTACTATGGCCCGTTTTTTGCAAAAAAGACGCGGCAATGATACGCAAGGTTTCCATGGGCTGTGGTCCCTTGCATTTTTTTGGAACCTCTGGTAAGATAAACTGAATTTATATTGCCCCAGGAAAGGAGGTGGGAAACCTTGACCATTCAGTACAAAACCAAAGGGGTCTGCTCCCAGCAGATGAACGTGAAGATCGAGGACGGCGTGGTCCAAAAGGTGGAGATCGTCGGCGGCTGCCACGGCAACAGCCAGGGGGTGGCCCGCCTGGTGGAGGGGATGCGGGCTGAGGATGCCATCCAGAAGATCCAAGGAATCCGCTGCGGCTACAAGGCCACCTCCTGTCCCGACCAGCTGTCCAAGGCCCTCCAGATCGCCTTGGCAGAGGAAGCAAAACGGAAACAATGAGGGGCAACCCTCGTTGACGGCGCCCCCAAGGGGTGTCTTAGATCCCATTCATGAATACGGAGGAGAGAGTGCATATGGCAACGCTATTTTATCCCGGATGTCAGATTAAAAAGGACTATCCTGAGGCCAGCAAAAAGCTGGCGGAGTACATCCAGTCGAAACGCCCGGTGGAAGTTGTGGGCTGCTGCCGGGTGGACCATGGTAAATCCACCCAGGAGGACACTGCCCTGGTGGTGTGCAACAACTGCGCCAACATCATCGCCGAGAGCGGAGACCCCGGCAGCATCGAGTTTGTCTGGGAGATCATCGACAATGACCCGGACTTCCCCTTCCCCGACTACCACGGGGAGAAAATGACCATCCAGGACTGCTGGCTGGCCGTGGAGAAGCGGCACGTGCAGGACGCCATCCGCTCCCTCATGCGGAAGATGAACATCCAGGTGGTGGAACTGCCGGAGAACCATGAGAAGACCACCTTCTGCGGCATGAACCTCACCGCCGAGTGCAACCCCAGCAACGCCAAGCTGGCCCCCAAGCGCTACGTGGAGGAGGGAGGACACATGTTCCGCCCCCTGTCCCCGGAGGCGCGCCAGGCCTACTTCACCGACTACTGCAAGCAGTTTACCACCGACAAGGTGGTCTGCTACTGCAAGTCCTGCCGGGGAGCCCTGCTGGCCGGCGGGGCGGATGCCCGGCACATTCTGCAGCTGCTCTTCCCGGAGGGATGAGCGGGCTACAACCCCATAGGAAGAGGAAAGGACCGCCGAGGATTCGGCGGTCCTTTTTCTGTCGTTGTCGGCAGGTGGGCCGTTGGGACTGGCGCAGGTCCAGACCTGCAACGTGGTTTCCCGCCCGGTCCCGGGCG
>OGYY01000865.1_pt1 | contig 29089 bp, 22 predicted proteins | sample 1576671 | NCBI WGS metagenome assembly OGYY01 (sample SAMEA3541593, study PRJEB24748) | human gut metagenome | biome: human gut; feature: human-associated habitat; material: faeces | place: China | collected 2012 | reverse complement strand
GCATACGTTATTCGTGACAGAATCTGAAAAGGATAAGGTCAGGCAATCACCTGTGTCAGCCCGACGATCAGGGGCATGGTGATGATGGAGAATAACGTGGACAGGGAAACCATATTGACCGACAGGTCGGTGTCGCAATCAAATTTTGCCGCGAACATGGTGGTGGCGGCGGCCACCGGTGCGCTGGCGGAAATAACACTGGAGACCAGGAGCGTGTCCCGTATACCGCACAAAAGCAAAAGCCCGAGCGTCAGCAGAGGCACCACCAGCAGCCGGATAGCGATGGCGGCGTAGCTGCGCATGTCCCGCAGGGCGGCCCGCAGATTGGTCTGGCCGAGATAGAAGCCAATAATCAGCATGGGCAGCGGCGTATTCAGGGCGGCCAGATGACCGAGCGGCGCGGACAATATCTCCGGCAGGGAGACCGATCCCAAAAACAGAACGAGTCCTATGGAAATGGCCAGAACCCCTGGATTCAGAATCATTTTCCGGGGAGACAGGTATTTGCGCTCACCGCTCATCTCAATCAGTCCATAACTCCACAACAGCAGATTGAAAACCGCCACATAGGCCGCGCCGTAAAAAACGCCGGTTTCTCCCAATAAGGCGTCTTGCAGCGGCAGGGACATGAACCCACAGTTGGAAAACACCGTGCCGACCCGCAAAACCCGTTGCCGCCGGGCGTTGGGATCGTGCAGGGCAAGATGGGCGATCAGGATGGTTCCCACATGCACCAGAAGCGCGATCAGGCAGGACAAGCCAAGCCCTTTCAGCATCGACGGATCAAAAGGCCGCAGGAATGACTGGATGATGATGCTGGGCGTCACAATAATCATAACCAGATCGGAACAGCATTTGACGGCGCCGGAGCGCAGAATACCGGTTTTGCCGCATATAAGCCCCGTGCCGATCAACAGGAACAAAACCGCCACCTGCTGCGCCACGGTCAGAAAGCTCACGAGCATGAGCCGCTTCCTCCCCCTACTAAACGGCTCCCACCGCCGTTTTAGTACTATTGTACCCATTTATGGAAAGGAATGCAAGTTGTCCGCTATTTCAGGCGACGATAGATGGCCGCGGCGGCAAAGCCGAAGTGGGAGGCATTGGCTGCAGGGTGCGCGCCGCCAATCGCCGTGCCAGCTTTTCGCGCCGCGCGGCCTGCTTGGCTTTCTCGACATCCCGCCGCAGAAGGATCAGGCAGCAGCCGGCCACCGTCAGTCTCAGTGCCACCAGCAAAACGGTAAGAAAGGGGAATGCGGACGGCGTCAGGTACCCGGCAGTCAGCATGTCCATAACAGCGGCTCCCAGGGGCAGCAAGGCCACCCGGCAGGTTTTGGCCTGGTGCGCTTTTAACAGCATGCTGAGCGCCACGCCCCCCAGAAACAGGGCGCTTAATAGGGAGAGGATCATATAGAGGACCTCCTTGTTTGTAATGGAGTGTAGAACATACGTTCAATTTGATTATACAGAGATTTTTTCTAAAAATCAAGTCCCAATCGAACAAAGTTTCGAAAACTTGGTGATGACGCTTATATGGGGGATGGAAAGACAACAATTCACTGTATATTGTAACCAATAGAGGACGCAGGAGAAGTTTATAGGGAGGGTAGACCGAAATACGCGGGGAATGGTCTTTTGTTCATAAAAAGTTTACAATTGGCGGTTTGCCGGAAAGCCGCTGACGACGGGGGAAAAACCGGAAACCGGTCGAAATGGGGGGAAGCAGAGGGAATCCTTTTTGGCACCGGGGTCTTGCTTTTTGTGCGGATACCATATATAGTATATTAATAAGAAAAAGATTCCTGACGTGGCACAATTTACAGGAGGTGATGCCGCTTTCCGTACCCGGTTCCCCAAGGGGGCTGAAAAAGGGCGGAATAGAGAGAATCTTGATGACTCTTTATATATAGAAAGGTAAAACAGGAATTTATGTCCTCTGGAATGTCATTTATTCCCAGATTCCCCCCCTTGCAATTTTGACGGCGACCCTTTATAATGAGGTTCAGGTGGTGGATCGTGGTGCTAAAAACCATGAAAGTGGTGCGAAGTGGTGAGTTTTCCACCGTTTCCACCGAGTTTTCCACCATCCGGTTTAAAAGCCGGGGAGAATTGACAGGATCGGAGGTGCTGGGTGATGCTGCGTGGCCGCTATGAACACAACATTGACGCTAAAGGGCGTATTTTTGTTCCTTCCAAGTTGCGTGAAAAGCTGGGGGAAAAGTTTATCGCGGCTGTGGCGTTTGACCAGTGCATCAACTTATACTCCGAGGAACGGTGGAACCAGTTGCTGGAGTCGGTGGAAACCCTGCCGGCCGGCGAGGCGTTCGCCATGCAGCGGTATTTATCCTCCAATGCGGCAGACGTACAGGTTGATTCACAGGGACGCATTCTGCTTCCCAAGCACCTGCTTGCTTTCGCGGCGCTGGAAAAGGCCGCGCTGGTGGTGGGGGCGGGCGACCGGGCGGAAATCTGGAACCCGGATCTGTATGAGCAGGCCAACGCCCTGATGACTCCCGAGGCCGTTAAAGAACAGTTTATGAAATTAAGCTTTGCACCCAAGGCGTGAGCGGGGTGAGTATGGAACATACCTATCATCTCCCCGTATTGATGGAGCCGGTTCTCGAGGCGTTGCAGGTGCGGCCCGACGGCCTTTATGTAGATGGTACGGCCGGCGGCGGGGGACACGCGTTTGCTGTGGCGTCTCGCCTGACAACCGGCCGGCTGATCGCGCTGGACCGGGATCCGGACGCGGTAAAGGAAGCGTCGCAGAGGCTGGCGGGGCTGCGGGCTGAGGTGCTGCACTGCAACTTTACGGAAATGGATAAGGCACTGGCGGCAAAGGGGATTACCGCCGTGGACGGCATTCTGCTGGATATCGGGGTTTCCTCCCATCAGTTGGACACGCCGCTGCGGGGCTTTTCCTACCACGCGGACGCGCCGCTGGATATGCGTATGAGCCAGGAGGGCACCAGTGCGGCGGATTTGATTGGTTCGCTGTCTGATACCGAATTGGCGGATTTGTTTTATCGGTTTGGGGAAGAGAAATTTTCCCGCCCCATTGCCCGGGCGATCGTCCGGGAAAGGGCGCAGCAGCCCATCTTGACGACGGGGCGTCTGGCCGATATCATTAAAGAGGCGGTTCCGGCCGCTGCCAGGCGGGACGGGCATCCGGCCCGCCGCGTGTTCCAGGCGCTGCGTATCGCGGTTAATGGAGAGCTGGATTGTTTGGACAGCGCTTTGGATACCGCGTTCGACTGCTTGAAAGAGGGCGGCCGACTGGCGGTTATCACCTTTCATTCCCTGGAAGACCGCCTTGTCAAACAACGATTTAACGAATGGCGACGGGGCTGTATATGCCCGCCGGATTGCCCGGTTTGCCTGTGTGGGCGGACGCCGGCTGCCCGGCTGGCGGGAAAGCCGGTGCAGGCGACTCCGGAGGAGATCGCACAGAATAAACGCAGCCGCAGCGCCAAGCTGCGATGTGTGGAAAAGCTGCACACCCGTTACCCCCGTTCGAAATAAAACGGTAAGGACGCCCTCTAAAAAAGAAGTTTACTGAAATAGTTTATTATAGAAAGGGGCCGAGCTTTATGACGGCCAATCAATTTGGGACGGAAGCGTATGAATTGTCCCTGTTTGAGCCGAAACAGGCGAAGATCGTGGAATTGAAACCAAACAAAAAACAGTTGAAGGCGCAAAAGCGCCGCGCTAAAATTCAAAAAATTCTCAACGTGGTGGTTGCCGCCGCAATCTCGGCTGTCGTAATCGGTGTGGTGGGGATTACCCTGACCAGCCGTGCCCAACTCAACGAAATGAACAGCGTAATCAATCAAAAGCAGGAAGAGCTGCAAACCCTCAAGGAAGAGCACGAACGCCTGAAAACCGAACTGGCCAGCAAAACGTCGGCCCAGGCGGTGGAGGATTATGCGGTGAACGAACTGGGGATGCAAAAAATTGATCCCCATCAAATTCAGTATATAACCGTGGAGAATGGCGATAAAGTCGAGGTTAACGAGACGGAGGAACCCAATGTGTTCCAGAAAATCGGCGGCGCGATTTCGGATTTTTTTGCATACCTGTTTTAATACGTGAATACATATTTTATGCGGCTTGAGACAATCGCGGGAGTTGGGATGGGAATATCTTAACTCTCGTTTTTGTTTCGGGGAGACATTTTTCGCGCTGTTTCACAGCGCAGAGTCCGGCTTGCGGCGGCCGGGCCGGACCAGTTAACCATATGGAAAGGGCTGAACAGGGGCTATGGCACAATTGAAACCGGATATGACAACGAAAACGCCCACGAAACAGATGCGCCGCCGGTCCATCGCGATTCTTGCCGCACTAGCGCTGATGTGCACGGCGATTATCGGCCGGCTGGTAATATTGCAGGTTGTTGAAACCGAGGATTGGCAAAAACGGGCTGTGTCGCAGCAGATGAGCGACAGCGTCATTTCACCCAAGCGGGGAACCATCTACGATTGCAACATGGGTGAATTGGCGGTTTCCTACGGCGTCTACACGGTGATTATGTCGCCGAAATACATCGAGGATGAGGATACGCGAAATTTGATCGCGGACGATCTGTCCGAGATGTTGGATGTGAAACGGGAAGACCTTTATAAAAAGACGGGAAAGACCACGTCGGAATATGAAGTGGTGAAATCCAAAATAGAACTGCCGCTGGCCACGAAGTTGTCCGAATGGATACAGAAAAACAATCTGGTCAGCGTGCTGCGGATTATTCAGGACTATAAAAGGCGGTATCCACAGGGGACGATGCTGGCACCGGTGCTGGGCTTTACCGGCACCGACAATTACGGGCTGTATGGCCTGGAGGCGGCGTACGAAAACGAACTGGCGGGCACGGCCGGCCGGATCGTAACCGCTAAGGACGGGGTAGGAGACGAACTGCCCTCCGGACTGAGCTTTGAAAAAACCGTGGACGCGCAGGACGGCAACAGCATCGTTCTGACCGTGGACCAGACGGTGCAGGCCTACGCAGAAAAATATCTGGAACAGGCCGTGAAGGAAACCGGCGCCAAAAACCGCGGCATCTGCATTGTGCAAAGCGTGAAGACCGGCGGGATACTGGCCATGGCGACCAAGGGCGACTTTGATCCCAACGAACCGTTTGAAATCAAAGATCCAACCATGGCGGCGACGATTGCCAAAATGTCCGGGGATGAAAAATCCAAAGCCATTAAGGACGCGCGGGAACAGCAGTGGATCAACAAGCCTATCTCCGATTATTATGAGCCGGGATCCGTGTTCAAGGTGTTCACCTCATCCATGGGCCTGGAGGAGGGCCTGGTCAGCGAGACGTCTTCCTTTAACTGCCCCGGTTACCAAATGGTGTATGGAACGCGTATCAACTGTCATGTCACCTCCGGACACGGTACGCAGGCGTTCCCGCTATGCATTTCCCACTCCTGCAACCCGGCGTTTGTCCAGTTAGGCGAACGCATCGGTTCCAAACTGTTCTTTAAGTATTATTCGGGGTTTGGCTTTACCGAGAAAACCGGGATTGACATGCTCAGTGAAGCGCCCATTACCACCTCGCTGTATCATACCGAGGAGAACCTCGGCCCGGTACAGGTGGCGACCGACTCCATCGGCCAGACCTTTAAAATTACGCCGATTCAAATGATCACCGCCCTGTCGGCCGTGGCCAACGGCGGCAAACTGATGAAGCCCTATGTGGTGCAGCAGGTGCTGGATTCCGACGGCAACGTGGTGCGCAACACCACGCCAACCGTGGTGCGGCAGGTTATTTCTGAAAGCACCTCCAAACGGCTTTCAAAAATGCTGGACACGTCGGTCAACGCCGGTTCCAAAAATGCCGCTGTCGCGGGCTACCGGGTGGCCGGAAAAACCGGCACCTCGGATCAGACGGAAAAACTGAACGCGACCAATATCAACGAGGTATGGGCTTCTTTTGGCGGCTACGCCCCCTCGGACGACCCGGAGGTTTCCATCCTGGTGGTCCTGGACCAGCCGCAGTGCACCATCCGCTACGGCGGTACGATTTCCGCCCCGGTGGCGCAGAAGGTGCTGGCCGACGCGCTGCCCTATCTGGGCATTGAACCAAAATACACCGAGGAGGAGCTGGCCAACCTCAACCGGGTAACCCCGAGTGTTGTCGGGGATTCCGTGGCTACCGCCAAAAGCAAAATCACCAGCGAATCCCTGCAGGCAAAAGTCGTTGGAAACGGCGACAAGGTGGTGCAGCAGATGCCGGAGAGCGGGACCACCATCCCGCAGAACGGCATAGTGGTGCTGTATACGGAGAAAGGCAGTGTGGACCAATCGGTAACGGTGCCCAACTTTGTTGGAAGCACCCTGTCGGCGGCTAATCTACTGGCCGCGGAATACGGGCTGAACCTGCAGATACAGGGGGTTACCGAGGACAGCGGCGAGGTCACGGCGGTCAGTCAGAGCATTAAAGCCGGCGACCGGGTGGCCAGTGGAACGATCATCACGGTTGAGTTTGTATATCAGGATAATATACGATAGACAATAGGTGTACGGGGCCTATCGGAGGAAAGGCGGCATCGGCTATGACGTTTTCAAAGTTAATGACCTATACAGGCGCGGACGTGTCCGCACAGGAGGACATAGCGGGCATTACCTGTGACTCGCGCAAGGTAAAACCCGGCTGGGTGTTTGTCTGCATTCAGGGAACAGCCTCCGATGGCCATGCGTTTGCGGAACAGGCGCTGGAGGCGGGCGCCGCGGCGATCGTTGTGCAGCGGGATCTGGGGCTCCCCCGTCAGGTCCGGGTGGAATCCACCCGCCACGCCTGGGCGGTGATGTGCGCCAATTGGTTCGGCTGGCCGGCCAAACAGCTGCATTTAATTGGTATTACCGGCACAAACGGCAAAACCACGGTGTCGTATATGCTCAAGTCCATGCTGGAATACTGCGGTTACCGGACGGGACTGGTGGGCACCATTCAGAATATGATTGGGGACCGGGTGCTGCCCTCCGGGCATACCACGCCGGATCCCTATGACCTGCAAAGCATGTTTTCCCTGATGGTAGCGGAAGGCTGTACCCACGCCGTTATGGAGGTGTCCTCCCACGCGCTGGATCAGGGGCGGGTGGACGGCTGCCATTTTGACGCCGCGGTTTTTACCAACCTGACGCAGGATCATCTGGATTATCATGGCACGATGGAACATTATCTCGCTGCCAAAAAGAAGCTGTTTGCCATGTGTGACCGGGGTGTGGTCAATCTGGACGACGCCTGGGCAGAGCGCCTGATGGAGGGACTTGACTGCCCCTGGACGACGTTCTCGGTGGGACAGGACCAGGCGGATTATACCGCCCGGAACATACATAAACGGCCGGACGGCGTGGATTTTGAGCTGGTGGGTACCGGGGAAATCGACCGGGTGCGCCTACCTATTCCGGGGGATTTCTCCGTCTACAACGCTATGGCTGCCGCTGCCTGCGGACTGGCAGTGGGGCTGCCGTTTGACAAAACCGTACAGGCGCTCTCCTCTTCGGCGGGAGTGAAGGGACGGGCGGAAATTGTGCCGACCGGCCGCGACTATACGATCGTTATTGATTACGCGCACACGCCGGACGGCCTTGAAAACATCTGCCGGACATTAAAGGAGTGCGCGGCTGGGCGTCTGGTGGTTCTGTTTGGCTGCGGCGGCGACCGGGACACGACCAAACGGCCCAAAATGGGGGCGATCGCCGCATCTTATGCGGATTTGTGCATTGTCACTTCGGATAATCCCCGTTCGGAAGATCCCGGGGCAATTATCCAGGATATTCTGGCCGGCATGCCGGCGGATGCCGCCCGAACGGTAATTGAAAACCGGGTAGAGGCTATCCGCTGGGCTGTCGATCATGCGCAGCCGGGGGATACCATCCTGCTGGCCGGCAAGGGACATGAGACGTATCAGGTGCTGAAGGATGGCCTGATTCATCTGGATGAGAGGGAAGTAATTGCCGACGCGCTGGCAAAGGAAAGGGTAGAATAGAGCATGAATATGGTAGCCATGACCGCCTTGGCGCTGACGGGGCTTGGGGCTTTTCTGATCACGGCGTTTGCCGGTAAAAAAATGATTCCCGTCCTGCATAAGCTGAAATTTGGACAGACCATTCGGGATATCGGCCCGTCTTGGCATAAAAACAAGCAGGGAACCCCTACCATGGGCGGCCTGATATTTATGCTGGGCTGGGCGTTGGCTGTTGTGGCGGCGGCCGTAATCTGCCAACTGGCGTTCCCAGACCTGTCGACAGTGCACCTGTTGTCCGGCGGCACCGGGACATCCGTGATGATGACCCGTCTCTACAGCGGCATATTCCTGGCCATTGGCTGCGGCATTATCGGGTTTTTGGATGATTATATCAAGGTGGTTAAAAAACGCAATCTGGGCCTGACCGAACGGCAGAAGCTATTCGGCCAGCTGTTGGTGGCGCTTGGCTATGCCATAGCCCTGTTTTGGGCGGAGGGCGGGCACCCGCATATCGTCGTGCCGTTTCTCGGTCGCATCGATATGGGCTGGTGGTTCTTCCCCTTCTGCATGTTTGTGGTGGTGGCCGTGGTTAATGCCACCAATTTGACCGACGGCATTGACGGACTGTGCGGCTCGGTCAGTTTTGTATCATCATTGTTTTTTGTCGCCGTGGCCGCGATTGGTATGACGGCGGGACAGCTCTATTTTGGCCAGGGCGTGGTTGCCGCTTCCCTGGCCGGGGCCCTGGCCGGGTTCTTGCTGTATAACCTGCATCCGGCTAAGGTGTTCATGGGGGATACCGGTTCCCTGTTTATTGGGGGGGTGCTGTGCGCGCTGGCGTTTGGTATGGAATGCCCCCTGCTGCTTATTCCGGTGGGCATTATTTATCTTGCGGAAACCCTGTCGGTTATCTTGCAGGTAACCTATTTTAAGCTGACGCACGGCAAGCGGCTCTTTAAAATGAGTCCGCTCCACCATCATTTTGAAATGTGCGGCTGGAGCGAAAACAAAGTGGTGGGCATCTTCACATTCATCACGCTGGTGGGCTGCCTGGCAGCCGGGCTGCTGCTGGTATACGCATAAATCTCTGGCGGCATCCGTAGACTACAGTAGGGCTTTTAAACCCGGAAAGGAAGGAACCGTGTATGGCAGCTTCGCAGGCGGCAAGGCCGGCTCCCAAAATAGCAAAGGATCTCCGCCGGAAGTGGCTGTATACCAAATCCGGTTTTGACATACCGTTTCTGGTTATCCTGCTTCTGGTACTCGCCGTAGGGCTGGTGTGTCTGTATTCCGCCAGCTACGCGTATGCGTATAAATGGGAGGACGGAGACAGCTATTTTTATATCAGCAAGCAGATAAAATTCGCTGTTTTCGGTTTGGTTGTCATGCTGGTGGCATCCTGTTTCAACTATGAAAAATGGCATTACGCGGCGATTCCTTTGCTGGTGCTTTCTGTGATATTGCTGGGTGTGGTGCTGGTACTGCCGTCTGAAAGCGGGGTGCACCGCTGGATCCGATTCGCAGGTACGCAGTTCCAGCCCTCGGAAATTGCCAAGTTTGCCCTGATTTTGCTGTTTGCGCATTTGATTTCACTCAATCACAAGCGCATGCAGACTTTTAAAAGCGGATTTTTACCCTTTATCCTGGTGTTAGGCGTCGTCTGCGGCCTGGTTTTCCTGGAGCCGCACCTGTCCGGTACCATCCTGCTGATGGCTATCGGCCTAATCATGATGTATGTCGGGGGCACCCGCAAGGCCTTTTTGGCCAGCCTGGTTCTGGCCGGCGTAGCGGTGGTTTTCTTCATGGTGTTCGTCGGCGGGTATGAACAGGATCGTATCGCCGTGTGGCAGGATCCGATCGGTGTCAACGAAAAAGACCCCGGCGGAGACGCCTGGCAGACGGTGCAATCGCTCTATGCCATCGGTTCGGGCGGTCTGATGGGGCAGGGGCTGGGGAATTCCCGGCAGAAGCATCTGTTTCTGCCGGAGCCGCACAACGACTTCATTTTTTCCGTTATCTGTGAGGAGCTGGGCCTGATTGGCGCGGTGCTGGTCATTGCCCTGTTCGGTCTGCTGGTATGGCGCGGCTTTGTCATTGGAATGAAAGCCAAGGATAAATTCGGCTCCATGCTGGCCATCGGATTGACAGCCCAGGTCGGGGTGCAGGCGCTGCTGAATATGGCCGTGGTAACCAACACCGTCCCCAATACCGGTATCAGCCTGCCGTTTTTCAGCTACGGAGGTACCTCCCTGGTTATGCTGCTCGCGCAGATGGGCGTGGTGCTGGCGGTATCCCGCCAAAGCCGGGACAAAGCGGAATGACAGGAAGGAAGAGAACATCATGCGGGTGCTGATGACTGGCGGCGGCACGGCGGGGCATATCAACCCCGCTCTGGCCATCGCCGATAAAATAAAAGCGGAGCGGCCCGACGCCGACATCTTATTTGTCGGCGCCAAAGGACGAATGGAAACCGCGCTGGTGCCGAAGGCCGGATATCCGATTAAAACCGTGGATGTACGGGGATTCCAGCGGCGGATAAGCGTAAAAAATGTTGGGCGGAACATGGCGGCGGCGTTGCACGCGGTCACGTCCGGATTTGAAGCGGGTAAAATTATACGCGAGTTTCAGCCGGATATCGCCATTGGAACGGGCGGATATGTCAGCGGCCCCGTGTTGCGCAAAGCCGCCAAAATGGGCGTGCCGATCCTGACCCATGAATCCAACGCCCTGCCGGGCGTGACGGTGAAGATGCTGGCCCGATATGCGAAAGCGACCATGATCGCCAATGAGGCGGCGCGCAAATATCTGCCTCCGGATGTGCGGGTAATCATCACCGGTAACCCATTGCGGCCGGGATTCCTGGCGGCTGACAAGATGCAGGCGCGGCGGGAGCTGGGGCTGGACAACCGCCCGATGGTGCTGTCGTTCGGCGGCAGTCTCGGTGCGGAGCATATCAACGAGGCCATTCTGGGCGTGCTGCAAAAAAGCGTGGAAGGCGGCCATATTCAGCATATCCACGCTACCGGGAAAGCGGCCTATGAAAAATTCTGCGCAAAGATGAAGGAAAAACGTCTCCCCCTTGACAGGGACGGAATTTCTGTGAGAGAATATATAGACGATATGCCCCGCTGTATGGCGGCGGCCGATCTGGTCATCTGCCGGTGCGGCGCCATGACGCTGAGCGAGCTGCCGGCGGCGGGTAAGCCGTCTATCCTGATTCCTTCTCCCTATGTGGCGGAGAATCACCAGTATCATAACGCTATGGCGCTGGTGGACAAAGGCGCTGCCCTTTGCATAGAAGAAAAGGAGTTGACGGCTGAAAGCCTGTGGGAAGCCCTCTGCCAGTTGATGGATACCCCCGATAAGCTGCGCCGTATGGGAGAGTGTGCCCGTGGGTGCGCCATACTCGATGCGTCTGAGCGTATTTACGCTGTGATAGAGGAAGTCCTGCAAAATCGGTGATTTTTTGAGAATCCGGTAACACCACCTCCCCATTTTGGGCATAGAATGGCCTGTAAGCGCGGAAAGCGCGCCGGGATTTATGCTTAAAGGGGTGCTTTATATGGAAAAACTGATGGTGGAAGGGTTACATAGGCTTGGCGGCATGGTGCCGATTCATGGCGCCAAGAACAGCGCCCTGCCGGTGCTGGCGGCCACCTTGCTGGCGGACGGCGCCAGCGAAATTGACAACTGCCCGAATCTGGCGGACGTCCGGGCCTCGGCGGAAATCCTGCGCTATCTGGGCTGCCGGGTTTCCTATGATGAGGGCTGCATGACGGTGGATACCACCGGCCTTGTCCGGCAGGATATCCCGGATTACCTCATGCGGGGCATGCGGTCATCCATTGTGTTCTTGGGGGCGATTGTCGCACGGACGGGAGGCGCGGATTTGTCCTTCCCGGGAGGATGCGAATTGGGGCCACGCCCCATTGATCTTCATCTGTCGGCCCTGCGGCAGATGGGCGTTGCCATCGAGGAGGAAGGCGGGCATCTGCACTGCCAGACCGATGGGCGGCTGCACGGAGCGGATATCACTTTGTCGTTTCCGAGTGTCGGCGCTACGGAGAACGTCTTGCTGGCTGCGGTGACGGCACAGGGGAAAACCAGTATTGTCAATGCGGCCAGAGAACCGGAAATTGTGGATCTCTGTAACTATCTCCGGGACTGCGGTGCGCGTATAGCCGGCGCAGGGGAGGGCGTTATCACGGTCGAGGGGGTCGAGCGCCTGACGGGCTGCCGTCACCGCGTCATCCCCGACCGGATCGAGGCGGCCACCTATATGGCGGCGGCCGCGGTGACGGGGGGCTCGCTGGTGCTGCAGCGGATCCAACCCCGTCATCTGGCCTCTGTGCTGCCGGCGTTTGAGGAAGCCGGCTGTCATATCTCGGTATGGGACAGCGATGTGCTGATAAGCGCGCCCCTGCGCTTGCGGCGGGTCAAGACGGTGCGTACCATGCCCTATCCCGGGTTTCCGACCGACGCTCAGGCTCCGGTGATGGCCATGGCCTGCCTGGCCGAAGGTACGAGTGTATTTATCGAGAACATATTCGAAAGCCGCTATAAACATGTAGGGGAGCTGACCCGGCTGGGCGCTAAAGTCAAGGTGGAAGGACGCGTCGCGGTGGTGGAAGGCGTCCCGAGGCTGTCCGGCGCACCGGTGGAATGCACCGACCTGCGGGGCGGGGCCGCTCTTGTGGTGGCGGCACTGGCGGCGGCGGACGAAACGGAAATAACCAATTTGCACCATCTGGACCGGGGATATGAAAACCTGGTGGGATGCCTCTCGGAAGTGGGAGCGGTCATCCGGCGGGTGGAGGAATAGAAACACGATAAGTCCCCGGCGGGAGGGTTGCTGCCGCCGGGGCTTCGGAAGGGAACGAAAACAGGCATGGCGAAAACATCAACAAAAACCAAAAAGCCAATGAACCGCGCCCAGCTGGCCGTGACGCTGCTGGTGGCGATCCTGGTGATGGTGGGTGCCAACCTGGTACTGTTCCTGTCGACACCGTCCTCTCAGGAGGCCAGCAGCCGCGCGGCTTTGTTTGGCGTAAAAAAGATCGTGGTGGAAGGCAATACGCGTTACGACGAAGAGGCGATTATAGGTAAAAGCGGCATTACGATCGGCCAGAGTATATTTTCCGTCGATAAGAAAGAGGCGGCGGAAAATGTGCGTCAGGCCTTCGCCTATGCGGAATCGGTTACGGTGGATAACAAGATGGCAATGGATACCATCCGCATCACCATTGAAGAAGCCAAGCCTATGGGTGTGGTGGCCGGCGACGGGACATGGATTCTGGTAAGCACGACCGGGCGGGGGCTCACCGAATGGCCCATGCAGTCGGAAAAGCCGCTGCGTTACCGGTATTTTAAGGGCGTAACCGCCAAAGAGAAAAAAGTAGGCGGGCAGGTTATGGACGACCGCAGCTTTACTATTGTATCCACCCTGCTCGAGTCGCTGGAGGGACACAAGCTGGAAGGGGTCACCCAGATCGATCTGACCGATAAAACCGATATCCAGGTAAACTGGAAAAACCAGATCACGTTCCTTATGGGCAACGATATCAACATGGATCACAAGCTGGCGGTCATTGCCGCCATGCTGCCGCAGGTGCTGAAAACAAACGGGAACGACGTGCGGGGAACCATCAACGTGCGGGGATATTCTGACCCGAATGTGCAAAATCCTCCCATTGTTTTCCGGCCGGAGGGCCTGGTGACAACCACCACCGCCGGGAAAAAGCCTGGAAGCACCACCACGACTGGCAGCCGATAAGGTAAACTTGGGGAGAAACGGCAGAAATTACCGGAGAAAAGTCGAAAAAAATTCATAAACTTTCGCAATTTCTTGTCGGGAAACGGTTGAAATTCTTTTTTACTCATGATAGAATAAGAAAACGGAATGGGTTTTTGCAGGCGGCATATCGCGCGGCCGTGCAAGAAATCGTATAATTTAGGAGGATGTCTCATGCCTTTCGAGTATGATAATGAAGCGGAAGACTTTGTACAAATTAAAGTCATTGGCGTAGGCGGCGGCGGCGGAAACGCCGTGAACCGAATGATCCGCGCCGGTGTTAAGGGCGTGGAATTCCTCGCGTTGAATACCGATCATCCGGCCCTGTCTTTGTCTCAGGCGGATCAGAAAATCCAGATTGGCGAAAAACTGACGCACGGAATGGGCGCCGGCGCGAATCCGGAAAAGGGCCAGCGGGCCGCTGAAGAGAGCATGGAAGAGATTACGGCGGCTCTGCGCGGCACCGACATGGTGTTTATTACGGCCGGCATGGGCGGCGGTACCGGTACCGGCGCGGCTCCGGTAGTGGCGTCTATTGCGCGGGATCTTGGTATACTGACGGTGGGTATTGTCACCAAACCGTTTGCTTTTGAGGGCAAAAAACGCATGACGCAGGCCGAGGCGGGTATTTCCGCCCTGCGCGAGCATGTGGACAGCCTGGTGGTGATTCCCAATGAGCGCCTGAAGCTGGTAAGCGAGCAGCGCATTACGCTGGCCAACGCGTTTGAAGTGGCGGATGATGTACTGCGCCAGGGCGTGCAGAGCATTTCTCAGCTGATTCAGATGCCCTCTTATATCAATCTGGACTTTGCCGACGTCACGTCAATTATGAAAGATGCCGGATATGCCCATATGGGTGTTGGACGAGCCTCCGGTAAGGATAAAGCTCAGGAAGCGGCGCGCGCCGCGATTACCAGCCCCCTGTTGGAGACGTCGATTAACGGCGCCAAGGGCGTCATTATCAATATCACCGCGTCCCCCGACATTGATCTGGAAGACGCGGAAGTGGCGTCGTCCATCATTTCCGAAGCCGCTCACCCGGATGCCAACGTCATTTGGGGTGTCGCCTTTGACGATACGATGGATGATGAGATGTGCGTAACCATGATTTCAACCGGCGTTATGTCGCAGGATGATCCGGTTTCTCAGGTTGGCGGCAGCAAAGCGGGCGAGAATTTTATCGATACGATTAAAAATATCGATGTGGATGACAGCTATACCGATTTGGAAAAATTGTTCCGCCGCAACAAATCTTAATAGTTCGACAAAAGAGTTTATTGAAAGGCAGCGCTGTAGGCGCTGCCTTTTTTTGTTGGGTAGCGGGCGGTTTAAGGGAATGGAGACGTGGCTGGGAGAATTCGGCTGGAGAGCGTTTTCGTGGAATCATCGCTAATAACGAATCTGCTTACGGCTTCCTGGATTCATGGCGCTATGTTCGCAATCCTGGGGCCGGCTGACAACCGGTGAATAATGTTGACCGGTTAAAAAGGATTGCTTGGGAGGGGGAAGTATCGACATGATTTTACATGGATTTTACATAAATCCCCTCCTTTATTTTACTTGCCTACTCTACTATAAAATTGGACAATCTATGCAGAGGAAACGGGGAGGCTAATATTCATGTCTTTTTTTAACGTACTGACGCTGTTCGGCGGGCTGGCCATCTTTCTCTACGGTATGACGCTGATGGGGGAAGGGCTGGAGAAACGATCCGGGGGAAAGCTTAAGCATATCCTGGAACGGCTGACAGCCAATCCTTTAAAGGGAATTTTACTGGGGGCTGGCGTAACGGCGGTTATCCAATCCTCCTCGGCGACCACGGTGATGGTGGTGGGCTTTGTCAACTCGGGCCTGATGCAGCTGTCTCAGGCCATCAGCATCATCATGGGCGCCAATGTGGGAACGACAGTGACCGCCTGGCTTCTCAGCACCACCGGGATTCAGAGCGATAACTGGTTTATCCAGATGCTGACGCCTTCGTCTTTTTCGCCGATCCTGGCGGTCGTGGGCATTGTTCTTTATATGTTTATGAAAAACGGTAAGAAGAAGGACGTGGGGCTGATCCTGCTGGGATTTGCCATTCTGATGTTCGGGATGGACACCATGTCGGGTGCGGTGAAACCGCTGGCCGACATCCCGGAATTTACACAAATTTTGACCCTGTTTTCCAACCCGCTGTTCGGCGTGTTGGCCGGCGCCCTGCTGACCGCGATTATCCAGAGCTCCTCCGCTTCGGTGGGCATTTTGCAAGCGTTGGCTGCCACCGGAAGCATTACGTTCGCATCGGCAATCCCCATTGTCATGGGACAAAATATCGGCACCTGTGTAACAGCGCTGATATCGTCGATCGGCGCCAATAAAAACGCCAAAAGGGCGGCCATGGTACATCTGTATTTCAATATTATCGGAACAGTCGTGCTGATGGCCGCATTCTACGGACTGAATGCGTTGATCGATTTCGCTTTTGTGGGGGATACGGTAAACGCCGCGCAAATTGCGATTATTCATACGGCGTTCAACCTGCTGTCGACCCTGCTGCTCTGCCCGTTCGGCAAACAGCTCGAGAAACTGGCCTGCCTGACGATTCCGGACGCCAAGGTGGAAGAGGCGGAACCGCTGTTGGACGAGCGGCTGCTGGCCACACCGGCCGTTGCGCTGGATCAGTGCCGGACCACCACCCGGGTCATGGCGGATTTGTCCCGCGATACGCTGGATCTGGCTATGTCGATGATCGGCCATTATGATGAAAAATCGGCGGCGACGATCAACCAGTGGGAGCAGCAGGTTGACACCTATGAGGACGCGATTGGCACGTACCTCGTGAAGCTGAGCAGCCACAGTCTGAGCCTGTCCGATAGTCACGAGGTATCCCGCCTACTCCACTGTATCGGCGATTTTGAGCGTATCAGCGACCATGCCGTCAACATGATGAAGACTGCGCGGGAAATTGACCAGAAACAGATTGTCTTTACCCCGGACGCACAGGAGGATCTGCAGCACATGTACAGGGCGGTACGGGCCATCGTGCGTATGGCGGTGGAGGCGTTCCACCGTAAGGATCTGGATTTGGCCGCTCATGTCGAACCTCTCGAGCAGGTGGTGGACCTGCTGAAAAAACAACTGAAACGGCGGCATATTGAACGGCTGCAGCGCGGCGAGTGTACCACGGAGATGGGCTTTGTGTTTTCCGATATCATTACCGACTGCGAACGGGTGGCCGATCACTGTTCCAATATTGCCGTGTGTCTGATCCAAGTGCACCAGGACAGCTTTGAAACGCATGAATACCTGAATACGCTGAAAAACTCCGACGACAGGGCGTTTGCAGACATGTACGAAAATTATAAATCGGAATACGCCTTGCCGTAACGGCGCAAAGCCGGTATAATAAACGCGGACCTTAGTCTGAGACTGGGAAGATTGGGTGGCGGTATAATTTCCTTTAGCGGCGCCATCTTTCGGCCGCTGTTCTGAATATATTAACAGGGCGAACAACCGCTGGCATTTTCGGGCGATGCGTTCGTCCGGCTGGGCAGGGAGGAGATCGCGTGATTTATATTGTCGAGGACGATTTGAATATCCGTCAGATGGAGAGCTATGCGTTGCAGAACAGCGGCTACGCTACCGCTGAATTCGACACAGGCGCGGCTTTCCTTGAAGCCTGCCGCCGCCAGCGTCCCGACCTGGTGCTGCTGGATATCATGCTGCCGGGTGAAGACGGTCTACAGATTTTAAGGCTGATGCGCCAGAATGTCCGCTTGCAGAACATTCCGGTGATCATGGTTACAGCCAAATCCACCGAATGGGATAAGGTAAAAGGACTGGACAACGGCGCGGACGATTATATCACCAAACCCTTTGGCATTATGGAACTGATTTCCCGCGTAAAGGCGGTTATGCGACGGGTGCAGCAGGTGGACAACGCTGTGTTGCGGTTTGGCTGCATTAAGCTGGACGACGACCAGCATCTGGTAACCGTGGACAGCGTCCCCTGTGAGCTGACTTTCAAGGAATATGAGCTGTTAAAATGCCTGCTGGCCAACCAGCGGATCGTGATGACGCGCGAAAAGCTGATGGACAAGGTGTGGGGCATGGATTATGAAGGGGAAACCCGCACGGTGGACATGCACATCAAAACGCTTCGCAAGAAATTGGGAGCGGGAGGCGAGCTGATTAAAACCGTCCGAAACGTGGGATACAAAATTGATGGTTAAGGGGATGGCCATGTGGAAGAAAAAATCAACTTTAGGCTGATCTTTATCGCTTTGCTGTCCATGGTACTGACGGCGGTGCTGACCATCACAGTGTTTCACAATGTGTTTGAGCAGCAGCTAAAAGAGGATATTCGCTCCTATGCGCATCTGCTGCAGGACAACTATCCCTATCTGGAGGACAAAAGCGTCCTGTCCGGCTTCGGCGGACGGGACAAAATGCGGATTACGCTGATATCTCCGGAGGGCGCAGTCCTGGCAGAGAGCCAGGCTGACGCCGGTACCATGGACAACCATACCTCCCGCCCAGAGGTTCAGCAGGCCCTGAAGGAGGGCAAGGGGGAGGACACCCGCCGCTCCAATACCCTGGGGCTGAATACCTATTACTACGCTGTGCGGCTGTCGGACGGCAATGTGCTGCGCATCGCCGGAGAGGTCAAAAACCTGTATGCCTCGTTTGAGCGGGCGCTGCCAGCAATCGTGGCTATCGGGGCTGTATTGTTGGTGGTGTCGGTTATATTGTCGGTGCTGCTGACCCGCCGCCTGGTTAAGCCGATTGAGGCAATGGCGTCGGATATGGAGCACATTGCGGAGGAGATCCCCTACCATGAATTAAAACCCTTTGCCTATGCGGTTCAGGAACAGCAAAAAAAGAAAAAAGAAATGGATAAAATGAGACAGGAGTTTACGGCCAATGTTTCTCATGAGCTGAAGACTCCGCTCACCTCCATATGCGGTTATGCCGAAATGATTGAGAACGGTATGGTGAAGGATGAGGATGTTCCCGCGTTTGCTGGAAAAATCCACAAGGAAGCGGGGCGGCTGGTGTCCCTGATCGGGGATATTCTGCAATTATCGGCGCTGGACGATCCGCCCATGCTGGAGGTGCGGGAGCGGGTGTCACTGCGGGAGGTGGCGGATGAATGCGCCCAGCTTCTCAGCTTTAAAGCGGAGAAGGAACAGGTGGCGCTTACCATTGCCGGCGGTCCCGGTCCAGTTTGGGGGAACCGGCGCCTGCTGGAAGAATTGCTGTACAATCTTTGTGACAATGCCATTCGCTACAACCGACCGGGCGGTACGGTTGCGGTAACGATTGGCGAGGCGGGCGGCCGGGTTACGCTGCAGGTAAAGGATACGGGCATCGGCATCCCGCCCGAGCATCAGGGCCGGATTTTTGAACGGTTTTACCGAGTGGACAAGAGCCGCTCAAAGGAAACCGGCGGGACAGGGCTGGGACTGGCGATTGTAAAGCATATCGCCATGCAGCATCATGCCTCCTTATCGCTGGACAGCACGCTCGGGGAGGGAACCACTATTCAGGTTTCTTTTGAGGCGGCTATCGACTCGGAAACTGCTGAGGCTCCGGAATGAAACCGGTTGTATTAAGCGGTAGGAAAAACGGAAAATAAAACCCCGGCGGATAATGCGACATAGACTTAGCGGAGAATCTGAAGTGCGGTGAGCCGCATTTCAGAAATCGGAGCGGCAACTCCGATTTCTCCCCAAAGGTTATGACCATAAATCCGCCGGGGTTTTACCATCAGGAATAAAAGAACGCAGGTATACCGGGCCGGCGATGGAGAACCGTTCCGGTGTGCCGGATACGCGCGTCAGAAATACCGCAAAAGGGAAACGACTTTCCCTAAAACAGCGCACTCCTCTACAATTATAGGTTCGAAAGCATCATTTTCCGGCTGAAGCCGGAAATGCCCGTTTTCTTTATAAAATCGCTTCACGGTCGCCTCATCCCCAATCAGCGCGACAACGATTTCACCGTTCTGAGCGGTCGGGGTTCGTTGCACGATCACCACATCACCGTCCAAAATACCGGCGCCAATCATACTGGATCCGGTGACGCGCAGCGCAAACAGTTCGCCCGGCTGGTATCCCTTGCCGGAGTATGGGACATAGGATTCCACTTCCTCGACAGCCAGAATGGGCTGGCCGGCTGTGACCCGCCCCAACAGAGGAACCCGCGCGACGTTTTCACCCGGCAGGCGGATAGCCCTGTTTAGGCCGCTTTCACGGGATATACAGCCGTTTTCCTCCAATGCGCGGAGACAGGCGTGTACCGTCGAAGTGGATTTTATACCGGTTGCCGTACAAATTTCCCGCACAGAGGGGGGGATTCCTTCCTGGGCCCTTTCCTGAAGAAAAGTGAGTACGGCTTGTTGTTTGGGGGTTAAGGCTTTCATAAAAACCTCCATTTCTTGCCGGACGTTCATACCGGCATATCGCAGTTTTTTTAAGTAATGTCAAAAATTCTTCCAAGGCTTATGCTGCTATCAGTATAGCACAACCTATTTCAAATTGCAAACATTTGTTTGCTTGCCAGCGCTGGAAATTTGTCTGTACGTTGAGACGGCCTATCCGGTGGCGGCTTGTTCTGTGGGGCGGAGTGTATAGGAACAAATTTACTGAAGAGGGGGGGCGCCGCCAATTCATAACGAGAAGAGGCTTTGCCGCTCCCCGACGATTACCTGTTACGGACATATTCCGCTGTTTTGGTGAGGTTTTTAAACATGCCGCTATAACACAGAGCGGACGCTATATTTGTTCAAAGAGTCTTATTAAAATACTCATATTTATTTCATAGTTCATTCACACACTTCGAGATGGCGCCGGCTATAATAGAGTCGTACTTGAGAGGCGGGATGGAGCCGCACCGGAACGTCTCACAAAAATCAGGTACAAATTTCTACCCTCCTCAAAACACCCCTCTAACAAAAGCAGAACCCCCCTCGCAAGAGGGGGGTTCTGCTTTTACTGTTGTTGCGCGGTTGAAAAAATTCGCAAATTGTGCTATACTTTTTTTAAGGACAACGGGGGAGGAATAGCTGTGGATGAGCTGCGGACGCGGAAACTCAGGCAGATTTTGGTTGATTTTCATACGGTTACCGGACAGCACATTGCTATCTTTGATGCGGATTTTCAGCTTATAACCGAATATCCGGAAGAACAATGCGATTTTTGTATGCTGGTGCGCTCCTGCTGTGAGGGGATGGAGCGGTGCCACCAGTGCGACAGGCAGGGGATGACCATGGCCAGGGAAAAGAATTCAGTGGCGATTTATACCTGCCATGCCGGCCTGGTCGAGGTGTGTGCGCCAATCAGTGATGAACAGGGGACTCTCGGCTACATTATGCTGGGACAGCTGCTGACGGATGAAGACCGTAAAACACAATGGGCTTCGATTAAAAAGCAGTGCGCGTCGCTGCCCTGCTCCATGCGGGACCTGCACCAGAATTTTCAAAAAATGAAACAGGTATCAACCGAAGTGCTCAGCGCTACGTCGCGGATTATGATGGCCTGTGTGGGGTATATCCGGCTGGAGCAGCTGATGAAACGACAGAGCAGCGCCCGCTGGCAGCATATCCAGCAGTATATTAATACCCACCTGATCGCCCCGTTCACATTACAGGAAATGGCGGAGGATTTGAATATCAGCGTGGCAACTATTTGCAAAACGGTGAAACGCAACACTGGAAAAACCGTTGGGCAGATGGTGACCGAAGACCGGGTACGCCGCGCGCAGCAGTATTTGATCGGTACGGAAAGACCAATTGCGGAAATAGCCGGCATCGTTGGAATAGAAGATTATAATTATTTTACGAGGATATTCCGGCGGCAGACCGGGATGACCCCGACACAGTATCGGCGTATGGCAAAAAGCGTGAAATAAGTACACATGTTGTATAGAGATGCCGCGTATTTATTCTAAAGATTCGGGGCAATTCCCAAAAGAATTCCGGAATTGTTCATAGATTATCCATTGACAAATACGTCGAAGTTCGGTAGAATTATCATTCGTAAACGGCGGCTGACCGCCGGACACAGAAAGGAAGAAGAAGGAATGAAACTGACAAAGAAAGTTTTGGCCGTGGGCCTGAGCGCGCTGTTGGTTCTGCCGATGGCGCTTCCGGCTCTGGCTGCGGAGCCGACGCCGGAAGAAACGCTGGCGGCCAGCATGACGGCGCTGCAAAGCGCTATCAACCGCGGCATTAACTATGAAGCGTATCAGGAGGGCACGACCGCGGCGTTCACGGAGAAACTGGATGCGGCTAAAGAGGTTGTTGCCAAAGAAGGCGTTACGGCTGAGGAACTCGACGCGGCCCTGGCGGCTATGCAGGAAGCGAAAAGCAGCCTGCAATATGTGGACGGCGTGGCGGGTGCTTTTGCGGCCGATAACACGGCGGCGAGCACCAAGACGGACGGTAAAGGCGTCATCCAGATGGACTGGACGCCGGCCGACATCGCGCCGATTGACCTGTCCCAGAGCGACCTGACCAAGGTGTTCCTGAGCTTTAAGGTGACCCTGACCAACGAGGGCGAAGCCGCGGACGCGGACGTCTTTAAAACCGGCAAGCTGCTGCTTCGTTCCGAGGATACGGAAGGGAAAGAAAACAACGTGTCTTACGACGTTGCCCAGAGACTGCCCGGCCTGAAAAAAGGCGAAAACGTAATCCGGGTAGCGGCGGCCGATTTTACCGGTACAACCGGCAAAATCGATTGGTCGAAGATCAACCGCATGCGTTTGTTTATCGACAGCACCAACAACTTCGACGGTCCTTTCTCGCTGCAGATGAGCGACATCCGCATTATCGACGAAACGCCGGACGATTATAAGCCTGTCGAGGGCGTCGTTGCCACGTTCCGTGACGAAAAGGTTTACGCCAACGTAGGCGGCACCGATAAGACGCTGCCTGCTGGGTGGATCGCGACAACGCCGGTCGATATTAGCGACAAGGACCTGTCTAACATGTTCCTGCAGGTTGAGTATACCCTGACCAACGACACTGGCCTGGCCGATAAAGAGGTATTCAACGCCGGCTTCTTCCGCCTGCGTTCGGCGGATACAGCCGGTGCGGTGCCTCCGGAAGGCGAAAACAACGTCGGTTATTCGATGAAGAACCTGATGGATAACAAAATTATCGAGCAGCCGGTGACCGGCAAAAACAGCGTGAAAATCCCGCTGTTGGCTTTCATCGATCAAAAAGGCAAAATGGACTGGTCGACGCTCGGCCGTTTCCGTATGTATTTTGACAATCTGCCGGCCGATCTGGAAGCTGGTAAAGTAACCCTGCAGATCAACTCCGCCTATGTCATTGATGAGAATGTGGAACTGGGTGAAGGCGTCCTGGGCATGTTCAAGGATGACACCACTTACAGCTCCAATGAAGAAAAGACCCTGCTCGAATCCAGCTGGGTGAAAACCGGTAAGCTGATCGACGCCAGCAAAAACCTGAACAACACCTATCTGCACGTGAATCTGACCCTGACGGGCGGCTCGGAAAACTCTTTCAAGGCGGGCTATTTCCGTCTGCGTTCAGTGGATACCGGTGCACTGCCTGAGGGTGAAAACAACGTAGGCTATAATCTTGCCAAGCTGGGCAAAACGCTGGCGGCTGGCGACAACGATCTGTGGATTCCGCTGAATACCTTTGAGGATCCCAAAGGCTCCATGGACTGGGAGAATGTTGAGCAGTTCCGTCTGTATATCAACCTGCCTGCAGGCGAGACGGAAGCGAGCACCCTGAAGTTCAATACAATTGAAATTGTGGACAGAACTGTCGACAGCGACCCCACCATTGTGGGTTCGTTTACGAAGGCTCTGGGCAATTACACCGCTTCCGGCAATAAATCCCTGGAGCTGAGCTGGACCGACGCAGACGCGGCGTTCGATGTGCTGGATTCGGATAAAGACGAGTCTTATCTGCATGTTAAACTGAACATGACCAACAACAGCGGTATTGCTGACGCGGATGCCTTTAAAACCGGCAAATTCCTGTTGGCTTCTGAAAATACGGATGAATCCAAAACTGAGGACAATCAGACCGGTGAAAACAGCGTGATGGTGGATATTCAGAAACATCAGATTGCTCTGGTGAGCGGCACCAACGATTTGAAAATCCCGTTGAGCGCGTTTGAAACCGAAAAAGGGAGCATCGACTGGGCGAATGTGTCCAAGTTCCGTATGTTTATCGACAGCACCAACCAGATTGAAGGCGAAACCGGCATGACCATTGAGTTGGTGGAAGTGGTGGATCCCTCTCAGACTGGCGAGGAACCGGAGCCGGAGTATACGCTGGGCGATGTCGATGGCAAGGACGGCGTAACTGCGAGCGATGCGCTGCTGGCTCTTCAGGCGGCGACGGATAAGATCACCCTGAACGAAACGCAGAAACTGGCGGCGGATGTAAATGGAAACGGTAAAGTCACCGCTGAAGATGCCCTGCTGATTCTCCAGTTTACGACTCAAAAAATTGGTTCTTTCCCGGCACAAGACAAATAATTGAACAAAGATTGATCTGTGTAACAGCCCCGGAAAAGGGTAACCTTTTCCGGGGCTGTTTTTTAGTAGAATGTCCAAGGGGGTCAGATACCAAAGGATACAACTGACTGGCAGTTTTGGAAAGCTGCGCCTACCAGTTACCATAAAATAATTACAACAGCCATAATCGTGCCATATAGACATAAACTGACCATATATTTAATACAATATTCTGAAATTTCAAGAATATGGTTGAATTTAGTTAAATAATGTAATACTATTATATAGTAAATATTTTTATGGCTATATGCTGTAAAAATATAGTACATTTTATGAAAGGTGGTAAAAAATGAAAAGACAATTTTTGCGCAGGCTGGTAGCGGCTATTGGCGGATTGACGATGGCTGCCATGCTGCCGGTATCTTCAATGGCGTCGGCGGCTGAGGATCCCACGATTCGTTTTGTAGCGAACAAAAGCACGGTACAGGCAGGCGATATGGTGATGCTGTCCGTTAATGTAGACCATGTTCCAGCCGCTGGATGGAATGTAATGGAGTTTTCTATCAGTTATGACAACCAACAACTGGAACCTGTAATGTTCCAGGAACACGGAAAAGATTATGAATGGATGCCCGGCCCAGCAATGGATCTAATGGATCAGATGACAATTGTGAATTTAAGTGTTAATCCGATTTTAGCGGCTTCAATATCCGCTAATGGTCAATGCGAGAACGGTGAGTATCTCTATATTCAGTTTAAGGTAAATGACCATGTAAATAAAGGAGATAAGCTGACCTTAACCGTTGATTTGAAACAGTTTGCCCAGTCGATCATCGTTGATGGCACACCCCATACGGTCGATTTGGTACAGCCGGGGACGTCCACTATTACATTGACAGTGCTTTAACGAATAGATTCCGGCTGCTGGGCTGCCAGGTTTATGGACAGGCGTGCTGTCAATATTTGTGATTATCAGCGGGATTTGAAGCAAGGTTTATGAACAAAATATCTATATTAAATTGGGGCTCCGCATCAAACGCGGGCCCCATCCTTTTTGAGGAAAGACAGGTCAGAGCGTCTGACAGATGTAGACTGGAACAGCACACAGGAGAACATTTATGGAAAAACGGAACCTGTCATTGACAAAGGCGACGCTTTCTCGTATGATGACGGTAAAGATAAGGGGAAAGGCGGCATAATCGATGCGTTTTAAACGGAGCCTTGCAATGTTTGCGGGGATAACGGTATGGCTGGCGGGGATAGGGAGTGTAAGTGTATCGGCTGTCGCAGAGGGAAGTATTCCGCCTTATGAGCTGGTGCGGTTTTCCCAATTTGAAAAGGAGTATTCAAACGCGGCCGGTAACCTGCTGTACGGTGATACCCTATATGCGGACTGGACGCGGGCCGACAATACCGAAAACAATGCGGGCATTGATGTGGCGACTGCCTACGGCAACAGGGAAAACCTGCGCCTAAAAATCACCATGGACCTGGCAACATCGGAGGCGTCTTTGTCTCCGGATGACTGCTGGGAGGGGATGACGGTCAAGCTGCGGTCGCCCGACGTGAAAGATAAAGAAGGTGACCCGACACTGGAGGCTAACGGTGGAAACAGTGAAACCAATTCGGAACACAATTATGGCTGGAATATCCGCCCGGAGAACGTGGACATTCGGGACGGCCATTTGGAATTATCGATTCCACTGAACCGTCCGGCGGATACGCAGCGCGGCCTGATGGACTGGACAAATGTGCAGCGGATACTGCTGTCGGTTCGGCTGAAAAGCGGCGTGGTTGCCGATGGCCTGGCCCAGAGCTGTTCCATGACGCTGTCGCAGGTAAAGATAGTCAACGACATAATGGAAATAACCCGTGACCAGATTCGGCAGGCGGCGTCTGATGCGTTCTCGGAAAACATCGTCTATAGTGAGGAGAGTATGGCGATATTCCTAAAGGAACGGGATGCGGCGTTGGCGCTTGTGGAAAATGATCAGGCCACGCTGGAGGAGCTGCAGGCCATGGCCGCGCATATGAACGACGTTCGGAGCGGTTTGGTGGAGGTGACCTTTGCTGTTGCGGATTTTCCCCGCATGCTGGGAACCTATCCGGATAAGGACACACACACGCTATATGCGGACTGGACGTATGCCTCCCAGGGAAGCGACACCAGTGGAGTCGATTTGTCCCAGCATGATTTTAGCAAAGTCATGCTGCAGCTGGAGCTGGAGCTGCAGGGTCCGGACGAGTATGCCGGCTGCTGGAATAACGACGGCTGGGTGCTGCTTCGTTCGGTGGATGAAGAAGAGCGCATTTGTACGTATGGCTGGCGGCTTTCCAAAGACTGCCCGGCGGTAGGAAGGCTGCATACGGGGGTCAACCGGCTGTCCATTCCTTTGGATGCGACGCAGGCAGACGGCTACGAGATTTTAAAAAGTGATCCGGAGCAATCCGGTCGGGAGGGACAGATAGACTGGACCGCGGTCAATCGGCTGCATTTGTATCTGGAACCGGAGGGGTATCAAAAGGGCGACTTTACCATGAAAATCACCATGGCGAGGCTGGTGGACATGACACTGGCGGATGAGGCAATGGACGCTCTGGAGGCGGCTCTATCTGAGGCGCCAAACGATGAGAGCCTTTATACGGACGCTTCCTGGGAAGCCCTGGCGACGGCCAAGACCGCGGCGGAAAGCCTAAAGGCTTCGTATCCGTTTATTTCCCCGGCAGCTACCGAGGCGGCGGAACAATCCCTGCGGACAGCCTTGGAGGGCCTGGAAGAAAAACCACCCTATCGGCTGGGAGATGTCGATGATGACGGCGAGGTGACGGCGGCGGACGCTTTGCTGGTACTCCAGGCGGCAACCGCTAAATTGGAATTATCCGACGCACAGGCGCTGGCGGCCGATGTGGACAGGCGCGACGGCGTTACCTCAGCCGATGCGCTGTTGATTCTTCAGTATACGACCCATAAAATTTCCTCCTTTTAAAAAGCCCCATAGAAAAAGGACCGGTTTATCCGGTCCTTTTTATTTCGGATATAGGGGTTATAAGTGGAGCCGTCGCATCTATTTTTCGCCATAGCGGGCGCGGTCGCCCAACTGCGCTTCTATTTCGAGCAAACGGTTGTACTTGGATACCCGGTCGCTGCGGCAGGGGGCGCCGGTTTTAATTTGACCACAACCGCAGGCCACAGCCAGATCGGCGATAACGGCGTCCTCGGTTTCGCCGCTGCGATGGGACATGATGGTGGCCCATCCGGCCTTTTGCGCCGTTCGGACAGCCTGTATGGTTTCCGTCAGGGAACCGATCTGGTTAGGCTTGATCAAGACGGCGTTGCCAGCGCTTTCCTCGATGCCCTTTTGGATCCGTTCGACATTGGTTACGAACAAATCGTCGCCTACCAACTGCACACGGTCGCCCAGGGCCTTTGTCAGCTGTTTCCAGCCCGCCCAATCGTCTTCGGCCATACCGTCTTCCAGCGATACGAGTGGGTACTGGTCGGCCAACCGCTGCCAATAGGCGACCAGTTCCTCTTTGGTGTACTGTACCTGTCCCTTCGGTGTAAGATAAGCGCCGTTTTCGGTTTGCCATTCGCTGGCGGCGGCATCAATCGCCAGCGAAATGTCCTGGCCGGGGACAAAACCGGCGGCCGAGACAGCCTCCAAAATCAGCTTGATGGCGTCTTCGTCTGACCCAAGGTCAGGGGCGTAGCCGCCTTCATCGCCCACGCCAGTGGACAGCTTCTTATCCTTTAGAAGTTTTCCAAGTACATGATAGATCTCGCAGCACCAGCGCAGTCCTTCCCGAAAAGAGGGCGCGCCATGGGGGCGAATCATAAATTCCTGAATATCGACGTTGTTGGACGCGTGGGCGCCGCCGTTCAAAATATTCATCATGGGGACAGGCAGCAGACAGGCCTCTTCACTACCCAGACAGCGGTACAGCGGCGTACCGTATGCGGCAGCGGCGGCCCGGGCGTTGGCCAGGGAAACGGCAAGAATAGCGTTGGCGCCGACCCGTTTTTTATTGGCCGTACCATCTGCCCGTCGCATGGCCTGGTCCACTTCTTCCTGCTGGCGCGCATCCAGGTCACAGATGGCGGGGCTTAATACGGTGCGTACATGATCGACAGCCTGCAGCACGCCTTTTCCGCCGTATCGGGTTTCCCCGTCCCGCAGCTCGTGAGCTTCATGGACGCCTGTGGAAGCACCGGAAGGAACGGCGGCTTCACCGTATGCGCCGCCGGCCAGGGTGACGCGGGCCTTGACGGTGGGGTTCCCACGGCTGTCTATAATTTCTAAGGCGTCGGCTTTGACTATGGCAAACGGATTCATAATTTTTTGTCTCCTTTGATTCTGATTCGTATACCGGTTTCTTTACTCTAGTATCGGCCGGAGGGGGAACAGATTATGCAGGTTGACGATTCAAAACTTATATTAAACCAGTAACAATGACCACGAATTCATGAACCATTTATGTGGGCTGCGGTCAATGAACGGCCAGAACCCCAGTGAAGACAAAAAGCATGAGGGACGCACGGTTTTACGCGCGTTCCTCATGCTTTATTAAAATAGTTTGTTTCCCCGCGATGGCGCCGCTCGATGTTGAACAAGTGGGGATCTGGATTGAATATGAAAAAAGCGCCCCTCATAAGGGACGCTTTTTGTAATGGAGGCGCCACCCAGATTTGAACTGGGGAATCAGGGTTTTGCAGACCCATGCCTTACCACTTGGCTATGGCGCCATAGGATGGCAAAAGACGTCAATGCTATTGACGTCTTTTGCGGATGGAGCGGCTTACGAGGCTCGAACTCGCTACCTCCACCTTGGCAAGGTGGCGCTC
>OGYY01000863.1_pt1 | contig 29101 bp, 45 predicted proteins | sample 1576671 | NCBI WGS metagenome assembly OGYY01 (sample SAMEA3541593, study PRJEB24748) | human gut metagenome | biome: human gut; feature: human-associated habitat; material: faeces | place: China | collected 2012 | reverse complement strand
ACTGATTTTGAATGGCGGCGAGAAGACTGTAGCTGCTATTCTGCCTGTTCTCGACGACTTTGAACGTGCCATCGCTGACAAGAGCGAAGACCCTAAGGCTATCAAGGAAGGTGTCCAGATGATTTTCAACAAGTTCGTAAAGACACTCGAAGGTCTTGGCGTTAAGAAGATTGAAACCAACGACAAGGATTTCGATGTAGATTTCCACGAGGCTATTGCTATGGTTCCGGGAATGGGCGATGACAAGAAGGGAAAGATCATTGACTGCGTTCAGACAGGTTATACGATGAACGACAAGGTGATTCGCCATGCCAAGGTAGCTGTAGGTCAGTAAGAAAGAAATATCAAGAATTATTTTTCAAAATCCAAAACATTCCATTAGAATTCTGCAAGAAAATTCAATATTTGAAATAAGCAAATGGCTAAGAGAGACTATTATGAGGTGCTGGGCGTAGACAAGTCGGTCTCCTCGAACCAGAGTTACACCTTGAATCTTTTTGAAATCTCTATCATAAGCGTCCCACAGTTCCATACTTCATTTTTCTCCATAAATTCCGATTTGTCTAACTCATTATAGCATAAAAATTCACCGCAATTCTATCAAAATTACGGTGGACTTATGGCGGAGAAGGAGGGATTCGAACCCTCTAAGAATACCCATTTAAACGCCTATTTATGGCTATTTGCATTTTTTTACGTCTAGTTTTGCGTCTAGTATTTCGGAAATGGCATTTGATACTGTATCAGCCACCTGCTCTTGGCGGTCTGTAAAAATATGCTGGTAAACATTTTTAATCATGTTTGGTGACGATTGACCTAGCTGCTTCATGGCGTATTTGTCAGGAATATTTTTCAGTAGCATTATGCTGGCATTGGCATGGCGTAGGGCGTGCATTGTGTATTCTGGTATGCCGTTTTGACGGCAGAGCTGTTTAAATCTGCATAGAATTGACGATGGCAGCATAGGGCTGATACGCCCTGATGTCATTCTGGCTCTGTCTAGCCGTTCTTTGACTAGGCCGTGAACCTTCAATGTTCGTGTGCTTGCCATGGACTTATTTCCCATTTTCAATATAAATTTGTTGTTTTTGTCAGGCACGCACGATTTGTTGATTATCAACACATCATTTTTATAATCAGACCAATCCAATGCGGCTATTTCCGATTGTCTTAGCCCTAGACACAGTGCTAGGGTGACAGGTAGTTCAATATTTGTGCCGTCAACCATGCGCAGTATCTGTCCTATCTCCTGCTCTGTCGGGATCTCGATTTCCGTTTTGGTTTTCTTTTTCAACGTGACATCGTCAAAATCCAAACGAACCTTTTTTTGACGCAGTGCCGCTGTCACCAATCCGAACTGATTTCTCAACGTTTTCGGGCTATATTTTTTAGCGTTGCTATTTATCCAATACTGCAGCTGCATGGTCGTCAAATTGTCTATATTGATATCCCTGATACCAGTCAGGCCGTTGCGATATACTATTTCATAGCCACGTATCGTTGACGCTGATAAAACGTTGTTTTTACTGTCAATGTACGTTCTCACGGCTTCGCCTACTGTGATATCATGTTTTATCACGGCTTTTTGTCTGCCTGTTAGCCACTCGTTGGCTAGATACTCAGCTTCTTTTTTTGTTCCGGCCGTGAACGATTTCTGTTTTCCTGTTGCCTTGTCGTATATTCTCACACGATAATTTCCACTAGGCATTTTCTTTGCTGTTGCCATGTAAAATTCCTCCTATTATCTTGACAATATTTATGATTTATGATAGAATAATAGGGTACTTCCTACTATAGTATCATCTCTTGCTAGGTTTGGCTGTACACGCCCTCACAGGTCGCTCTGTGGGGGCTTTTTTGTTGTGGTATGTTTATCCGCCACACACTTTGCAAGGCTTATAGCCTGCATTTTGGGCGTCCTGCTGGGTCATCGGGATGCAGGTATCATCATAGTATCTGCATGATTCGTTGTGATACTTGTCGCCCGAAGCCGTGATATATACAATTGTTTCGGCTGGGTCCTGCGTGGTAGTTGTCACAGGGATTGCTTCATTGGTGGTTTCAGGCTCTGCGGTGGTAGTAGTTGTTGTGGTGGTGGTAGTGGTGACTTTTTCGCCCATATCAACCGTGATTGTGATAGGGTCAGATGTCACACCATCATATGTGGCCGTGATATCAGCAAATCCGTCTTTCAGGGGTATCACCGCATATTTGATATACGCACCAGCGTCACTATACTCCAGCTGACAAACGTCAGGATTGCTGTTTTCAATTTTAATATCTTTAGGGTCAATGTCTTTTACATCGGTTTCACCTGTGATGTTCAAATAGACTATATGATCTATATCACGATTATAGTCATTCAGCGTGATAGAATAGCTGTCGCTTGTCCACTTGACTTTTGTCGGTCGCCTATAGCCGAACAGGTGTGCTATTCCATAGACTATGACCGATATAGCACAGAAAATAATTATCACCAGCAGGCAACCGCCCTTTGACGTGCTACTCGTCTTTCGGCCGTGAGACCTACGGCTGGACGATTTCCTGCCGCCCGATGTTGATACATATGACAGCCCTGTGCCTGGTATACCGACAGACTTTGTGCGCCGCCCTGAGCTGTTGACAGTGTATCGTGCGCCCTTTCCGCCGACACTCATGCCGACAGATTTTTTGCCGATGTTTAATCTTGCACCGCCGCCAAGTTTGATTGATTTTCTAAAACGGAATCCCATGTTTTCTACCCCTTTTCTTATAATCACGGCTCCTGTGGGCATACTAGCCACAGAGGTGATATATATGATATACGAAACACATCTGCGTGATATACGTCGCACACAACGTTTGACACTGCGCCAGCTATCCGAACTGTCAGGCGTTAGTTTTTCTGAAATTGACCAGATAGAACGCTATAACGTTGACCCACGCATTTCAACGGCTGTGTTATTGGCAAAATCGCTAAAATGTGGGCTTGACGATTTGTTCAGTTTCAACAAATAATGTTCGATATTATAAACACGCTTGCATTTTATGTCATAAAAATGCTACAATTTACACATAGCCTATATATAGTGTGTTTCATATATATAATAGCATTTTAACGCATATTTTGCAATACCTTTTTGACATTTTTTTATTTTAGTCCGATTTTTCGGACAGTACATAAAAAAGGTATTGACAGCCGTGATTACATGATATATAATAGGCTTATCGAACATATGTTTTATAAATCATAGGAGGAGTACATATGACGGAACAAGAAAAGAAGTTAAAAATCATTGCAGAAATCTTAAAAACACTTTGCGAAATCAAGGAAATAAAAAAGAAGAAGAGCATTACTGCTCCTCTTCCCGATGTTCCTCTTGCCATTTCAAATACCTAGCGACTTTTAAGAGGCTTTGAAGGTCGTCCTCTGTAAGTACCTTGAGATATTTGAGTATTTCGTCGGTTATGCTGGTATCACGGATGTCAGTAATACCTAGCAAGAAATCAACTGAAACATTGAACAAATACGAGAGTGCAATCAACGTATCGTTGTTTGGCTCTCGTGTTTCTTTTTCATATTTACTTATAGAATTTTGTGAAATCGAAACACCAAGTTTTTCGCTAAGCCTTTTGGCAAGTTCTTCTTGTGATATGCCCATTTGTTGACGCAGTTCGCATATTCGCTTACCGTACATCTTATCCCTCCTTTCTTATATATATTATAGTACAAATTGTACTGTTTGTCAATAGATTTAGTACATTTCGGCATTATGCACAACTTTTATCATCAAAATTTATGCCATTTTGTACTTAAAAATATGCCAAAAAGTATTGACAATTAGTACGTTTTGTACTATAATGTAATTACAGCAATAGAACAAGGGGGTGAGACAATGAAATACGAAAACCTTGAAACCTTGAGAAAAGCCAAGGGTTTTACAGTTGAGGAACTGATTCAAAAGGTTTCCGAAGAAAACGGAATGAGAACGTGCGACGACAGCAAGTTGAGAAACAAGTATTACCGTTGGCAGAATGGCGGAAACATTGCAGTAGTTGATATGATCGCACTACATAAAATCTTTGGGGTCTCAACCGACTGTATACTCGGAATTAAACCACTAGAAATCAGCGGATAAGAGGTGAAAACAATGCCTGCAAAGAAAATAACAGCCAATGACGTGATATCCAAACGGCTGAAATCTATCAGAACCAACAATGATATCACGCAGGCAAAAATCGCAAAACGGCTGAGCATGACACAGACGGCCGTGAGCAGGTGGGAACGGCAGTTCGGCACCATGAATGCTGAACAAATCGTAACGTACTGCAAAATAATCGGGGCGAACCCCGAAGAAATCTTTGCGGAGTACTGCAAAGAAAGGAGCGTAAAGAAATGAACAACATGATAGCAACGCTGGAGATCATCAGATATGCGTCAGCCATAGCGCTGTGCGTGGCACTATTCGCACTGGCGGTCTATGGACTATATCGAAATGTTAAAGAAACCGCCGAAACCGCAATCCGTGAGGAACTGGAGAAGGCGATGAAGGAAACTGCAAGACCTGTAGTCAAGGTCGAGATACAGACAAGGGGGAAGTGGTAAAAATGTTCATAGTGGGCGTGATAGCGGCGGCTATAGTGGTAGTTACGGCACTATATCTTGTCAGCATTTTCATAGCACTGGTGATAGACGACTATAAATGGCAAAAGGAAATCGAGAAAAGAGCGAAAGAGGAGGAATAAAAATGGCAAGATTACTGGATGCGGACGATCTGATCGCTGAGTTGGAGGCGTCGTGTATGCCGATACATGAAAAGGGCATATCGGGTATTCCGGGTGACAACAGCAGTATTGCTGACATCATCAACTCACTGCACTCCGAGAAAGAAAAAGAGCCTGCACCTGCGGCAACAGGCACAAGCTCGGAGGTATCTGTAAAAGAAGATACCAATAACATACACCTTAACGATAGCACACTTCTTGACATTTGTCAAGAGGAGCTAGAGGCAATATCAGAAATAGCCATTAACGACTACCCGAACGAGTATCTGACGGGATATATCGTAGCTTTAAAGAAAAATATCGAGAGGCTGAGAGGTGAGCATAGTGACTAACTATTCTTGCCTTGACTGCAAGTACCTGAAAGGTTGTTTGGAGAGTAGCAGGCGTTACCCCTGCAAAGACTTTAAGCTGGCAGAACCAGCGATATTGGAAAGAAGAGGGCGAAAACATGACAGTAAAAGAAAGGCTTGACGCTATGGCTGACATGGCATTAACGGAACTTAAAATGAAAAAAACGCAAGAGTGTGGAACTGTTACCGAAGGCGTTTACCCTATGATGACAAGTGACACTTTGCCGTCTGATTATGCCACGACAAACGTTCAGATTTTCACACCTGACATTTGGGCAGTGGCAAAAGAGGTCGGTGCCGAGGTAATTAATAGCGAATATGGACTGTATTTCTTCATGTATAGGGGTATCGCATTTTTCTGTTATAAGAGGAGGCGGTTTAATGCGCTACACTACTAATGACTGCGTCGGCTGTCCTGACGGATGCAGATGTTGTGGAAGAGACCGCAATTACACAGTGGTCGAATGCGACAAATGCAGAGAACAGTTAGACCTTGCAAATGAAAATGTTTTCTGCTACGAAGGCAAGGACTACTGCAAGGACTGTTTCCGTGAGATCCTGATTGAAGAAATCAACCAGAACGACGATATTTCAATCTATGACCTTGCCGAACTGGCAGGAACTGATTATGACGAGGAGGATCTGAATCTGCTATGAGTGCTAGTTTTGGCAACGGCGTTCAGAAATATGCCAGGGGCTATGCGGTAGTTGAAACCGCATTCCCTGTTGACAATAAGGGTGTGACATACGCCGCCTGCAAGTATTGCAGGTTTTTCAGCCGTCGGTCAGGACGGTGCAATCTGACCGACGAAATCGTATTTTTACCAGACACGTTTGTGGGCACCCAATGCCCACTGGAAATCAAAGAGGAGGAATAAAAAACATGGGACTACCCGTTCTAATCGAGGGTGAAAGTGGCAGCGGCAAGAGCCGTTCCCTCAAAAATTTCAAGCCAGGCGAGATAAGCATTTTCAACGTCGCTGGCAAGCCGTTGCCGTTCAAGAACAATGGTCTTGCGACGCTTTCGGTGGCAAAACTTGTAAAAGCAAACAAAGGCAAGAGCCGTTATGATGTTATCAAGGCGGCTATGTTTCAATCGAAATCAAAGGCATTTGCCATTGATGACAGCCAGTATCTCATGGCATTTGACAGTTTCGACAAGGCAAAAGAACTAGGATATGGAAAATTCACTGATATGGCGGTCAGTTTTGAACGGCTAATAGAATTTGTTATAAATGACCTGCCGTCAGACGTTATCGTGTATTTTCTGCACCATGTCGAACTAACCGACGGGGGCAAATACAAAGCAAAAACTATCGGCAAGATGCTGGATAACCAGCTGACAGTCGAAGGGCTGTTTTCAATCGTGCTGTTCTGCACAGCTGACGAAAATCATCACTATTTCATCACACAATCCAGGGGAATTTCAACTGCAAAATCACCCGAAGATATGTTTGACGATGAAATCGAAAATGATTTGAAATTCGTAGACACCAAAATCAGAGAGTATTGGAATTTAACTCCAAACAACACAGAAAGCGAGGAAAAGTAAATGATAGGAATTACAGGTTACAAACAGGCAGAAGCAATAAGTTTTTCAGAGCTGCCAAAGCTCCAGCCAGGCGGATATGTGGTAAAAATTCTCAATGTCAAGGTTGAACCCACTGATTGGGGTAGCAGACTAGCGATTCAGTTCGACATCGCAGAGGGCGAATTCAAGGGCTTCTTTGACAAATTGTATAAGGCTACCCCTGACGAGTGGGAGAACAAGAAGTGGAAGGGCTCAATGCGCCTGAGTATACCGCATAACACAGGTGACGAGACCAAGTTCAAGAAGTCACTGGGCTACTTCAAATCGCAGATACAGGCGTTTGAAAATTCAAATGCCAATCTACATATCGACTGCGAGCGTGACTGGGACGAGAACGTCCTGAAAGGCAAACTCGTGGGCGCTCTTTTCAATGAAAAAGAGTGGGAAAAGGACGGCAAAACAGGCTGGTTCACGCAGTGCAAGCGTTTCGTGCCTGCAAACGATATCCGCAGTGGCAATTTCACGATCCCGAAGCGTGAAGAGTTGAAAAACAAGCCGTCAACAGCCAGCAATGACAGTTTTGACCCGAACGCTAATCTGTCAGATTTCGTTGAAATCAACGCAGGCGATGACACTGTGCCATTCTGATGCACCCGATAGACATTGACGCCACACTTAAAACGTTCTCGGTTATCGTTGATAGCCGGGAACAAAAGTGGGGGCATATCGAAAAGGCTCTGAAAGCCACAGAAACGCCATATACACAACACAAGTTAAACTATGGTGATTATACTTGTGAAGCCGTAAAACCTAATAGTGAACCTGTAAGCCTTGCTCAGAGCGTTGTTATTGAGCGTAAGGCGAATTTGGACGAAATAGTGGGCAATTTCACGAAAGGGCGAGAACGTTTTGACCGTGAGTTCAAGCGGTCGGTCGAAGACCATGCAAAGGTGTTTTTAATGGTCGAAGATGATAGACTGTGGGAAAATATCCTACTACACAACTATCGCAGTAAAATGCCACCGAAAGCACTACTGGCAACGTTCTGTTCGTGGCAGGCACGATATAACATCACGATCATAGCGTGTCGAAAGCAAGAGAGCGGCACGCTGATAAAGGCGATACTATACTATGCCTTGAGGGATTATCTTCAGAAATTGGACGGTGATTAAATGTTAGAAAATGGTTTTATAGTTTTACATAGAAAAATAGTGAACTGGGAATGGTACAAAGACCCTGCGACACGCATTGTTTTTGAACATTTAATTTTGACCGCCAACTATGAGGAAAAACGCTTCAAGGGCGAAGCTATTCACAGGGGGCAGAGGGTCGCAAGCTATGGCACACTAGCCAAAGAAACGGGGCTGTCAGTTCGCAACGTAAGAACTGCAATTCGTCACCTGATTTTGACAAACGAAGTGACAAACAAAACAACTAACAAATATAGCGTATTTACGATAGTAAACTATGATATGTATCAGGACAAGCGACAAGCAAACCGACAAACAACTGACAAGCAAGTGACAAGCAACCGACAAACAACTGACAACAATGAAACAAAGATAACAAAGATAAACAAAGAAAAACAAATATATGCTGCTCCCGCAGCGCACACAAATGGCAGACGGACGGACAATCCAGGCAGGACAGATTTTTGAGTGAGGTGAAAAAACATGGGATATACAATGCGTGATGATGATGTGGTCGGTCTGGCTGTGGCATTGAATGCAGAAACGCACCGCAAGGGACGTGAACTGTATTTCAAATACTGTCCGTACTGCAATGGGGGCGGACATGACAAAGATACATTTTCTGTAAATCTTGACACAGGAGCGTTCAAGTGTTTTCGTAGCAGTTGTGGCATGACAGGTCATTTCGTGCAGTTGGCTAGGGATTTCAACTATCCGCTGGAATTTGACGATGAACAGAAAAAAAAATACCGCACGTTACCACCTGTGAAGATAGTCACACGTGACAAGGCGGTTGAATACCTGCGGTCAAGGGGGATTTCGGAGATCACCACACGAAAATACAACATCACTGTCGGTGATAAACGTGATAATTTGCTGATGTTTCCGTTTTTCGATGAAAATAACGTGCTGACGTCGGTCAAGTATCGCAAGACAGATTTTGTCAAGGGTAGAGACAATCAAAAAGAGTGGTTTGAAAAGAACACAAAACCGATACTGTTCGGCATGAACCGATGCACGGAAAAGCATGATAGGCTGATAGTTACAGAGGGGCAGATAGATAGTCTGTCGGTGGCAGATTGTCAGATAGATAATGCGGTATCTGTGCCAGGCGGTCAGAGCAATAAAACATGGGTGCCGTTCTGCTATGATTTTGTGGACAGCTTCGATGAAATCGTAATTTTCGGAGACCATGAACACGGCCATGTAACATTGGTTGACCAATTTACTACATCATTTCCGCACAAGAAACTGAAAGTTGTCAGGGCGCAAGATTATCTTGGCGAAAAGGACGCAAATGCAATTTTACAAAAATACGGCTGCAAAGCGATATGCGATGCCGTGAACAATGCCGAAGAAATACCTGTCACGGCTGTCAAAAAGTTATCGCAGGTCAAGGCGGTCAACCTGGATAAGCAGGAACATATCAGGACTGGCATATACGATGTTGACCGATATATCGGCGGTATCTATATGGGACAGGTGGTAGTTATCACGGGCAAGCGTGGTGAGGGTAAATCAACGTTAGCGTCACAGATAATTGCAAATGCGTTAGACCAATCAGACCTTGACGGCAATCCGTATTCGATTTTCGTCTATTCGGGCGAATTGCCTGACTATCATTTCAAACGCTGGCTAGATTTACAGATTGCAGGAAAACAAAATGTTATACGTTCGGTCAACAAATATGGCGATGAAACCTATGACATACCTGATGATGTGGTCGACAAAATCAATCACTGGTATGATGATAGGGCGTACATATTTGACAACACAGCTGTGACGGCTGAAATTAAACTTGACGGCGACAATGCAAAACGTGACGGCAAGATATCATTGCTGGGTACGATTGAAACAGCTATCCGCAGATTTAATGTCAAACTGATACTGATTGACAACCTCATGACGGCACTAGACGTTGATCTCAGCAAAGAGCTGTATCGGGCGCAGTCTGATTTTGTAAATGCTGTTAAATACATAGCGGTCAAATATAACGTAGCTATCATATTGATAGCACACCCACGCAAGACCGCAGACGGCATTGAACTGAATGCAGATAGTGTCAGCGGTTCGGGTGACATCACAAATAGGGTTGATTTGGTTTTAACATATAGCAAAAACAACGACGATGACAAGGACGATTTTCAAAGTAAAATTGCCATTGTAAAAAACCGATTGACGGGTAACGTAGCGGACAATATCAAAGTTGCCTACAGTCAGATTTGTAAACGTATCGGCTGCAACAATGTAGAATGGGGCAAAGTTTACGGCTGTTTCAAAGAAATCGACACGGCTGAGGACGAAGATTTACCGCCATTTTAAAATCAAAAAAAAGAGGAGTGAAAAAAACATGGAAAGGTCAGAAATTGACAAGCTAGCATATCGTGGTGAAGAACTACCGAACGACAGCAATATTTTTGATGAAATATACTGGCTGGCTATGTATTATCTATACAAAACCGCCACACTGAACAACATTCCTGCGGAGCAAGCGGCGAAAGCAAAAAGTGCATTGACACAGAAACTGGACAAGCAGATAAAGCAGAGCGAACCTAATGAAAACGTGATAGCAGCATTCAATGACAGCGTGCGTGTTATGCGTGAAATGGAAAAATTCATCAGACCTTATGCGGAATTTGAAAATAAGAGCCGTGAAGAGCTGATAGAATTTATCAAGCATATGTTCGATGTGCTGTCTGGGCTAGGTTCGTATGAGGAGGGCAAGTAACATGGCTAACAACAAATTCTGCACCAGCTGCAAATATTTTAAGAAATCACCTGACAACTGCGGCAGAAAGAACGGAAAATATGGACTGTGCAGGTATGGCGTGAGACAGGGATTTTGCCCGAAAGTAGTCAACTATCAGCACCCTATTTGCGAAGTCTTCAAGGACAAGATAGAAGCTGTAAAATGCAGTGCTGCTACAACACTCTGCTGGTACTGCAAACACGCAGTGCCGACAAAGGACAAGATAACAGGAGAATACCTCACAGGTTGTGCATGGTCCATAGACCACAGACCTGTTGAGGGTTGGAGGACGTGTCAGCACAGAATGTATGAGGCTCAGAAAGGGGGCATGATACATTCATATACTGTGACGGAGTGTCCTGAGTTTGAGGAGGGATAACATGTGGCATTTATATGACGGATATTGGAGAGAAGATTTGATTTCTCCAAGTGAAATGATGTGGGTTTGGTGTCGTATGCAGGAAATCATAAAAGGAATAAGAAAGCTTACGGATAAAAAACGCAAGGTGTTATGCGTACTGTACATGATAGGGTGCATAATACTGGAGCCTGTGCAGTTTGTTGTTTACTATGGAACAATTCCGTTGCGGGCGTTTTTTGAGTGGTTTTGCAGTATAGGACAAAACTACTAGAAGGAGAGATAACATGACAAAAATCAAACCTGAATACATTTTCCCACTGTTGCTGATTTTGCTAGACGTGGGAGCGGCAATTATATACGCCGTACAAAAAGACTACAAAAAGGCCGTCTACTGGATGGCGGCGGCTGTGTTAAATGTGACGGTAACTTTTTAGGGGGGAGAAAAGTGACAAAAGCTGAAAAAGCCAAAAACCTGCGCTATAAGAAAGCAATTGTATCGCAGCTCAATTTTGAGGAAATAACATCTCAGCTATACGACATCAGTTCCGTTTGCGAGGAATATCAGTATTACTTCAGCGGCGATGATGATACGCTTCTCAACGCACTTGACGGAGATGACGAGCAGGAGCAGGAATTTAAAATGATGTTCTCAGACCTTTCGTATGAGTGTGATAGTTTGAGGGGCATTGTCAATGATACCTATGTGTCAGAACATTTTGACGATTTTTTTGTCGGAATAATGCTAAACGGAAATAGTCCGTTCAAGTGCTATGGATATGATAGCTTTGAAGAAGATTACTTTGCACTTTCGTCATATGACACGAAATGTGCATCAAGTGAGAGCGCAAAGAGACTAAAACGTCTTACGAAGGACGAGCTGCTGTCCGTTTGTGGACAATGCTTTGGGCTTGCAGTGTCTTACCTCAACGTCCAATACAAATATGACTATTTGAAAGCTGCTTTTGATATTTTGAAAGACCAAAATACCTCATATTTGCAGATCATAAAGGACATTGAAACGGCATATGACAAAGCGGACGCAAAAGACTGGTATGAATACAGCGCCGAAGTGAAAGCATTTGATAAGCTTGTCGGAAGTTTCGATGAATATAGCAAAATCTGGCTTGAATAATGAGGAGGGATAACATGGCAAGATATATTGACGCAGACAATCTGATTAGCGAACTATCGGCGGCGTGTATGCCAATATACGAAAAAGGCATAACAGGCATTCTGGGTGATAACAGCAGCATTGCCGATATAATCAACGAACAACCTGCCGCAGACGTGCAGGAGGTGAAGCACGGAAAGTGGATATTTCACGAACGCACAAAACTTGTACCGACTAACAAACTTGGCATAAAAGAAGAGTACACTAATGGTCATAGCTGTGCTATTGTAGATGATAAAAACGTTAATCAAAAAATTATGATTATGATGAAACGTATAACATTAAAAATTCCTGTATGTTCGGTCTGCGGTTGGTACGGGCATGATGAATGCGATGCAACGCCATACTGCCCTAACTGCGGAGCTAGAATGGAGGAGTTTGAAGAATGAGAGATATGCAACTTAACGTTAATTTTCCGCTAAGACCTTGCCTTGTAAATGGCGAAAAGATGTTATTTCATATGTGGGGCATAGGTCGGAATGAAACCATAGGTATCGTAGAGGACGCTAATGGGTCGATAATGGCAGTTTTCCCTTACAAGATAAGATTCACGGATGAAATCTTTAAAGAGTATATGCATGAAAAGGGTGATTCTGAGTGAAAGCACGAACGAACATCGTCAGACAAAGCGACATCAAGAAAGAGGTCGCAAAGGAAATGCAGAAAAGATATAGCGAACTGCAGGGTGAGATAATGCAGGATATCACAGAACAGATAATGGCGACTGTTTTGTGGACGCTAGACAAGTGGTACGGCTGGAAAGGCAAACGCCTGCGTGCATTCATCGACGCAGTGAATAGCACGTTTGACATCATGGACACGGCTGAATTTGATAATGACAATAACGCCAGCTATCTGAAAGAAACATACGGCATTGACCTGTCGGAACTGATATCAACGGAAATGACCGACAGGGTGCAGAAAGGCGGTTGAAATGACAGCAAAAGAATATTTGCAGAACGCTTATAAAATCGAGAGACGTGTGAAAATTATCGAAAACAAGGTCAAGAAACTGCGGTCGCAACTAGAATATGCTGGCATTTCATACGAAAATACAGGTGCTAGTCATGGCAGTTGCAATGGCGACAAGATGTCAAGCACCATTGAACGCATAGCGGAATACGAACGCAGACAGCAGGAACTGGCACTGATATTGATTGACAAACGTCTGCAAATTGAAAAGTCCATTGACGCAGTAGCAGACGCAGACCAGCGAGAGGTTCTTGAACGGCGGTATCTTTTTTATCAGCGCTGGGTTGGAAAATTCAACAAAGAAAATGGTGAATACATAATGGGGATCACCGACTATATGAACTATTCGGAACGCACGATATATAAAATTCACGGCGAAGCCCTGAAGCATATCGTTGTTCCAAAAGAGTGCAGTGAAATGCAGTGAAATGCAGTTATTAATCTGCTATACTGTATAATAGCCCGATAGGGTGAAAGGTCAGTTGGTTATCTCCTCAACAAAAGCCAACCTTATTTTTACGCCTGAGTGGCTAGCCCTCAGGCAATGTGCAGGGGCGGTGCGCCATCACCTAACCTGCTCCATGTTTTTTACTTCTTTTGTTTTAGATCTCCTGACTTCCGCTATGGCATTAGCTATGGCGGATATATCGGTCGATACTGCAATGATGTTGACGCCGATACCAATCAGCCACACACACCTCTTAGCAATGTGTCCCACGTGTGGCATTTTTATTTTATGGGGGCGGCACTATGAAAGACTTTGCATATTCCTTTTACCGCTCCGCAGTATGGAAGAAGTGTCGCCAATCTTACATCGACAAACGCATATTAATTGACGGCGGTCTTTGCGAAGAATGTCACGAACGTGCTGGATATATTGTTCATCACCGAACATTGTTGACGCCAGCAAACATTCGTGACCCTGAGGTATCATTAAACCATGCCAATCTCGAATTTGTATGCAAAAAATGTCATGATAATTTCGAGGGTCATTTTTACCAAAAATCGCCTAAAAAATTAACAAAATGTGAATTTGACGCATTTGGCATGCCCGTACCCCCCTCAAATTTGGACTGAATTTTTTCCTAAGATACCGAGGGGGCAAAGGTCGTTTTTTACGGCTCATAAAATCACATAAGGGGGTATAATCTGATAATGGCAAAAATCAAAAAGAATTTGAACGAGTTGCGAAAAGCTGTGGATAGCTGTGAGCCAGCTAAGAGAGAGCTGGGCATAAAGCTGTTAGATCAGCTGGAGTACATGGAAAATCTGCTGAGTGAGTATCAGAAAAAGATAAAAGCAGAGGGCGCAATCATCGAAGCGACAAACGGCAATGGTTTTACTGTCAAGACAGAGCACCCAGCAAGTAAAGCATATGCAACACTAATCGGAAAATACAATGCAATGGCTAAGACAGTTGAAAACATTATTCTCGACAGCCTGCAAAAATCTGAGGGTGACGAGCTGTTGGAATTCCTAGGCGGTGCAAAGCGTTGACGGAATTTGAAAAATATTTTACTGGCATTTATGACGGGAGTATCGTTGCGTGTGAGAAAATGAAAAAGGTTTCGGAAATGCTGCTGAATAGGTTTGCAAGCCCTGATGAGTTTCATTTTGACGAAGCTATTGCAACACGGCATACGGACTTTATCGAAAAATTCTGTAAGCTGCCGTCTGGAAAACTAGGTCAGCCGTTGAAGCTGGAGCTGTTTCAAAAAGCAAGACTGCAAGCATTATTCGGCTTTGTTGACGATAACAACCTGCGCCAGTATAACGAATGCCTGATAATCGAAGGCCGAAAGAACGGCAAGACAACGGAAATTGCGGCAGTCGAAAATGATATGCTAGTCAATGACGGAGAGGGTTCACCGCAGATATATAACGTCGCCACAATGCTAGATCAGGCAAAGCTAGGTTTCAACGCCTGCTACAAAATGATAAAACAATCGCCATTGTTGAGCAAGCATATTCGTAAATGTGCGGCCGATTTGTATTTTCCGTTGAACATGGGATTTATAAAGGCTCTTGCCAGCAATTCAAACGGCCTTGACGGATTGGACGTTCACTGCGGTGTTATCGACGAATTGGCGGCAATAAAGAACCGAGATCTATATGATTTGATAAAGCAAGCAATGGGTGCTAGACAGCAACCCATTTTATTTTGCATTACAACAAACGGCTTCGTTCGTGGTGGTATCTTTGACGCCCAATACGAATATGCAAATAATTTGCTATACGGACGGCTGACGGAAATCAACAAAAGGTTTCTGCCGTTTATCAACGAACTGGATAGCCCCGACGAATGGGATAAGGAAGAATGTTGGATAAAAGCAAATCCCGGGCTGGGTACGATAAAATCAATAGACTATCTGCGACAAATGGTGCAGAAAGCCAAAGATGACCCTAGCTTCAAAGCAACGGTTATGGTCAAAGATTTTAACCTCCCACAGAATACCGAAAGCGGCTGGCTGAGGTGGGACGAGCTGAACAATGAAGAAACTGTTGTAGATTATCCGTTCAGATATTTCATTGGCGGTTTTGATGCCGCTGATTATATAGACCTGAATGCTGCAAAGGCTATCTGCAAAAAGCCTGATGATGATAGGTTGTATGTAAAATCTATGTACTGGATTCCGCAAGCCGTTCTTGACGCTGACGCTGAAAAGGGTGACAGACGTGGACGAGATAGTGTGCCGTATGAATTGTGGAAATCGCAAGGTCTGCTGAGAACGTGCGAGGGAAACAAAGTCAACAAGCGTGTTATCCTAGACTGGTTTTTGGAACTGAGGGATAAAGAAGATATTTATCCGTTGGCTATCGGCTATGACCCTTGGCACGTTTCGGACGAGCTGATAAAGGCGTTTGAAGAAGAGTTTGGCAAGGGCGTTTTAATACCTGTGCGCCAGGGCGTTATAACACTGTCTGACCCGATGAAGAACCTGAAAGCTGAGTTTCAGCGACACAACATCGTTTATGACAACAACCCGATTGACAAATGGTGTTTCCTGAATACGGCTGTAAAGACAGACGTCAATGGCAACATTCAGCCGTGTAAGAAATCTGACCGAACGCAGAGAATAGACGGACTTGCGGCACTATTGGACGCATATGTGGTCTATTATAACCGACAGGAAGAATTTGAGAGTTTGATATAGGAAAGGGGTGAAAAAAATGGGTCTGATAAATCGTTTTAAAAACAGATCACAGGTAGTGACCCGATATAAGATGATGTCGGAAATTGGCAACGGCTACTATAGTTGGGACGGCAATGTTTATCGGTCGGATTTGGTGCGTGCCTGTATTCGCCCAAAGATCAAGGCTATTGGAAAACTGACCGCAAAGCATATCAGAAAATCATATAGCCGAAATGGTGACGGCAGTATCGAGATAAACCCTGAACCATATATGCGAATGCTGTTGGAAGAGCCTAACGAGTTCATGACAATGCAGAAAATGTTGGAAAAAATTGCAACACAGCTGTGTTTGAACAACAACGCATTTATCCTGATTATCCGTGACGGCAACGGCTATCCTACTGAACTATATCCTATCCCTGCGGACAGTGCGGAATGCGTATATATCGGCAACGATTTGTATTTGAAATTCACATTTTTCAATGGGCAAAGATATACGTTTCCGTATGCAGATATCATTCATCTGCGTAGCGATTTTTACAAGGACGATATTTTTGGCGAACGGCTGAGTGAAACACTGACGCCACTAATGGAAATCGTAACAACTACAGACCAGGGCATTGTCAAGGCAATCAAGAATTCGTCAATTATTCGCTGGCTGTTGAAGTTCACCAGCTCCCTGCGCCCTGAAGATTTGAAAAAGCAGGCGCAGGAGTTTAGCGAGCAGTTCATGAGCGTTCAGAACGGCACAGGTGTTGCGGCAGTCGACAGCAAAGCTGACGCAAAACAAGTTGACGCAAAGGATTATGTACCGAATTCATCGGTCATGGAAAAAACCACGCAGAGAATTTATTCGCTGTTTAATACGAACGCCAATATCGTACAGTCGAACTACACGGAAGACCAGTACAACGCCTACTACGAATCGGAGATAGAACCAGTAGTAATGGAACTGGCTGGCGAATTCACACGAAAACTATTCAGCCGTATCGAAAGAGGATATGGCAATAAGATAGTTTTTGAAGCGTTCAATCTGAGCACTGCGTCAATGTCAACCAAACTGAATTTGGTGCAGTTTTTCGACAGAGGTATCATGAACGCAAACGAAATTCGAAGCGTGTTCAATCTGGCTGACATTCCTTCGGGCGATCAGTACTATGTCAGACTAGACACGGCAAAGATAGACAGCAGTGAGGGAGGTGAAAACGATGAAAATTAACGTCAAAGGTACAATCATTCCGAGTGATGACCAATGGATTTATGACTTTTTCCGCATTGACGCCACTTCCCCTGCGAGGGTCTTACAAGATATAGCTGCGGCAACTGAAAAAGGCGAGCCGTTGGAAGTTTACATCAACTCTGGCGGTGGTGATATTTTTGCGGCGTCCGAAATCTATTCGGCAATCCGTGAATATTCAGGTGACGTCAAAATACACGTTGTCGGTCTTGCGGCAAGTGCGGCAAGCGTGATAGCGTGTGCAGGCAAGTCAGATATATCGCCGACGGCACAGATCATGGTACATAACGTATCATCAGCGACAAGAGGTGATTACCATGACATGGACAAAATGTCAGAGATTTTGCAGAAAGCCAATGAAACCATTGCAAATGCCTACATAACCAAGTCAGGCATGGCAAAAGAAAAGGCACTGGAAATCATGGACAAGGAAACATGGTTGACGGCTGATGAAGCGGTCGAGTTGGGACTGATAGACGAAATCGCAGGGAGCAAGAACGTCAAATCACAGCTTGTGGCGGCCTACTGCGATATCATACCGCAGAACGTAATCGAAAAAATGAAAGCTGAGCGTGCTGACAAAAAGATAACAGCACAGGCAAGGCTAGACAAATTAAAGGAGGGTTATAAAAATGACAAGACAGGAAATGCTTGACAGGGCTCAGGCTCTCATCGACGAGGGCAATTTTGACGAAGCTGAAAAGCTGATGAATGACGCTGAGGAAGCGGCAAAGGCACAGGCAAATCTGAACGCTATGACAAAAGGCCATGCGTCAGACACCATGAAAAATATCATCGAAAGGAATGAAAACAAGATGAACGAGAATGCGATCACACACACATCAAACATCTATGACAGCATAGAGTACAGAACTGCATTTATGCACAACATTCTCGAGGGCACACCAATCCCTGCGAAGTTTGCGAACGAGGCACAGTCCACAAAGACCACTGACGTTGCGGCTGTTATTCCGTCAACAACCATGCAGAGAATCGTCGAGAAGCTGGAGGAGCACGGCCAGATCTATGCCCTTGTCACAAAGACCAATATCAAGGGTGGCGTGACAATTCCTACTTCGAGTGCCAAGCCAGTTGCAACATGGGTCGCTGAGGGCGCAAGCTCTGACACACAGAAGAAGTCCACAGGCTCAATCGCTTTCAGCTACTACAAGCTGAGATGTGCTATCTCCATGTCTCTTGAAGTTTCGGTAGTATCTCTTGATTTCTTTGAGACAGTATTTGCTAATCAGGTAGCCGACGCAATGATCGCTGCTATCGAAACAGCAATCATCAAGGGCGACGGCTCAGGCAAGCCAAAGGGCATCATAAAAGAAACTGTTGTCAACGGTCAGAATGTGAACGTTGCACTGGCAAACGGTATTACATACAATACCCTGTGGGATATGAAGAAGAAAATTCCGTCAGGCTACAGAGCAGGCGTTAAGATGTTCATGAACTTTGCAACATTCTGCGATATCCAGGCACTGACAGACACAAACGGACAGCCTATCGCTAGGGTCAACTATGGTCTTAACGGAGATATGCAGCCATCAATCCTTGGCACACCTGTTGTGTTCTCTGACGATATCGACGCTTATGCAGACACTGTATCGGCTGATAAAATCGTTGCATTCTTCTTCCGCCCTGAGGACTATATCCTCAACACAAATCTCCAGATGACAGTCAAAAGATATGAGGATAATGACACCGAAGACCAGATAACAAAGGCGGTCATGCTAGTAGATGGCAAGGTCATCGACAAGAACAGCCTTGTAACGCTGACCAAGAAAAGCAAGTAATCATGACAAAAAAAAGGGGGCATAACGAATGCTAGAAAGTTTGAAAAATTCGTTGAGGATATCGCACAACAAGCTAGATAGCGACATTATGTCAAACGTTGACGCCTGCATGGAAGATTTGAAGCGTGTGGGCGTGTTCGTTCCCTTTGACGCCGACGATTGCAGTGCAATTCTAAAAAAGGCTATCGAAAACTATGTCAAATGGCAATATGATTTCAACGGCAAAGGTGAAGATTTTCGCAAGAACTACGAGCGCCTGCGAGACGCACTAAGTCTGAACGAGGACTACACGGAGGGGATTTAACGATGTTTAATGATGTTGTAAAAATCGCCAAAGCAAAGATAGTTTCGGACGAGATAGGAAATCAAGAAAAGGTCGTTGACTGGGAGAATGCCAAAGAGGTTTTCTGTCAAGTATCATCAATTTCACGTTCTGAATTTTACAGCGCCGCACAAGCAGGATTTCAACCTACGCTGAAAATCAAAATGGCAGATTACTATGACTATGACGATGAAGATATGTTATTCTATAACGGTCGGGAATATCGTATCATACGCACATATGTCGCAGGAATAGCCATTGAACTGACGGCTGAACGTTTTGGTGGTGATAGCTGATGAAATCGGTTGAAATTGATGTCAGCAAACTGGCAAAACAGGTCGCTGATGATCTGAAAGAATACAGCGAAGAAACCGCCAAGATAGTTGACGGCTGTATCGACGAGGTTGCAGACCAATGTGTCGAAAAGCTGAAAGCCACATCACCACGTCGCACAGGCGAGTATGCCGAAAACTGGAAAGCCGAAACAGTATACGCTAAGTCTGGTAACAAACGTGTTGTTGTGCGAAACAAAAAATACTACTACCTGACACATCTGCTGGAGCATGGTCACGCAAAGAAAGGCGGTAAGGGCAGAGTAAAGGCATTTGTGCATATCAAACCAGTTGAGGAATATGCGCAAAAGGCACTGCCTGAGTTGATAGAAACGAGGTTGAAGAAATGAATTTGACATTGGCTGATATACGTTCACGATTAACGGCTATCGACGAACTGAAAGACAAGGTCGCATACTATTCATCACGTGGTGAAATGAAAACGCCCTACTGCGTGTTTTATCGTGAAAGCACCATAGACAGCGGAGACGATATGCACCCCGCAAGCCTGCGAGAGCAGACGATAGTCATTGAATTGTACACTAGGAAAATCGACGTTGAATTAGAAACGGCTGTTGAGAAACAGTTTGCGGATTTTGATTTGGAAAAGTCTGAAAGCTGGATTGAGGACAGCAAGGAATATCAGATAAGATATTCATTTACCAATTACCTGAAGTAAAGGAAGAAACAATGCGATATTTAGGCGGAAAATGCAGGATAGCAAAACCTATCTCAGAACTTATTTTACAAAAAAAAGGAAGGCACTAAGACGTTTGTAAGTTTGTTCTGTGGCGGCTGTGCAATCGAAACAAAATTAGCACCACATTTTGAAAATGTTATATGCAATGACCTGCACCCATATCTGATAGCTATGTATCAGGCACTACAAAACGGCTATGATTTGCCCGAAAATATATCTGAAGAACAGTATAGATATATCCGTGAGCATAAGGACGAGGATAAGGCGTTGACTGGCTTTGTGGGCTTTGCGTGTTCGTTTGGTGCGAAATGGTTTGGCGGCTATGCCCGAAACCAAAAGGGTGACAACTATGCCAAGCAAGGTAAGAATGCTATAATGCGAGATTTTGAAAATCTTAAAACGGCAAAATTCACCTGTGCCGACTATCGCAGTGTTGACATTCCTGACGGGCCTATAGTATACGCTGACCCACCATATGCTAATGTTACAGGCTATTCAACAGGCGAATTTGATAACACTGAATTTTGGAAATATATGTGAAAAATCAGTGAGAAAAACACAGTATTTATTTCGGAACTGCAAGCACCTGACGATTTTGTTTGCGTTTGGCAAAAAGAAGTTTTAAGAACGTTAAATAGTAATAACAAACGCCCAAAATCTGTTGAAAAATTGTTCGTACATAAATCACAAATTTAAAAAGGAGGAATTAAAATGGCTGAAACAAAGAAAGCCCCAAGCAATATTATTCTTGGCAGCGGTTATGTCTACTATCAGGATTTCAACGATGAAACAATACCTGATGTTGATACTATCTGCACCAAAGCCAATGTGCTGGGTTATATTCAGGGCGGTGCAACCCTGTCCTATAAGCCGACATTCTACACCGCAAGTGATGATGATGGCACACACCAGAAGACAATCATCACCGAAGAAGAGGCTACACTGAAAACTGGTATCATGGTATTCAACGGCAATACCCTTGACGTTCTCTGCGATACTGCAAGAGTTACAGAAGATACCAGCAAGAAACGTAGAACTGTCAAGATTGGTGGTCTGAAGAATATGCGTCGCAAGAGGTATGTTCTGTGTTTTCACCACGTTGACGCAGTTGACGGAGATATATGGGTCATGATCGTGGGCAACAATCAGAGCGGCATCGAGCTGGCATTTGCAAAGGATAAGGAAAGCGTTATTGACGCAGAATTCAAAGCACTGCCAAGCGACAGCGAAGGAACGCTGATTACCTATATTGAAGAGGATAAGTCAATAAGCGCTACATAAGCAACACAAATACACAGCCTGCTGAGATTTTCAGTGGGCTGTTTTTTGGAGGTATACAGAAAAATGCCAAAGACGTTGAATTTCAATAAAATGCAAAAACCTAGCCTGCGTATCGAGCTGGCTGATGAAAAGCATACCACGATTTTTGTTATGCCACCCACAAAGGGTGAAATTGAAGCGTTCGGGGAAATATCCGAAAAGCTAGGTGGCAACAAGTTGAATGAAGCAATCGAAATGTGTGCAAAGCTGATGTCGCACAACATCGCAAAGATACCAATAACGGCTGAAACACTGGCTGATTGGGATATCTATGACATTCAGATGTTCTACCACACATATATCGACTATCTGCTGGAAATCAAAAATTCAAAAAACTAGCACTCCCCTACTATCCACCGCAGGATAGAGAGGGGGAAAAATATGAAATTTCCTCAACGTGGGAAAAACTGGTTGCGGACTATATGGGTATATCGCTATATGATGTTGATGATATGGACTACTATGACTATCTGCTGATACGTCGTGACGCATTTATCGCACGGCTCAGGCAGAGCGAGAGCGGTCAAGAATACCTAGATAACGCATATAGGCTTACCTTAACGAAGCCTGACCGACAGGCTTTGCGAGAAAAATTCGGAAAGGGGGTAATGATAGGTGGCAAAAAGTAGCATAAAGGGTATTACGATAAAAATAGGCGGTGACACCACAGGTCTTGACAAGGCGCTGAAAGAAACGAACAAAAAGAGCCGTGAGCTGGAAAGCGAGTTGAAAGCGGTCGATAAAGCCCTGAAGCTAGACCCGAATAACGTCACGTTGGTCAAACAAAAACAAGACCTACTGAAAGATAGTATCAAAGAAACAAAATCCAAGCTGGACGTGCTGAAAGAGGCACAATCACAGGTCACAGCACAGTATAAAAAAGGCGAGATAGACGCAGGACAGTATCGTGCGTTTCAGCGTGAGTTGGAAACGACAAAGTCGAAGCTGTCAAGTCTGAAAGATGAAAAGAAAAATGTCAATGCTATCGGCACGGCATTCAAAGAAACCAAAGACAAGGTCGAACCTGTCATAAAAAAAGTCGAAAAAGTCGGTTCTGCCATAGGCGGTGCGGCAAGCAAAGCCGTGAAGTTCACGGCAACGCTGGGCAAAATAGACACAGCCATGATAGGCAAGGCGGCTGACGGGTTCAAGAAATACACACAGACCATAGGTGTTGGTCTTGCAGCTGTAACAACGGCACTTGCGGCAAACGTCGAAACTAGCCGTGAATGGAACAGCGATATGACCAAGCTGAAAACAAACGCCGAAACCAGTGGCAACAATTTTGATTTTATGAAATCAAAAATGCAAGATTTGGTGGCTATCACTGGCGAATCTGATTCAAGTATTGAAGCGTTATCAAACCTTATGGCTATCGGTTTCAGCGATGAACAAATGACGCCTGCTATAAATGCACTTAGCGGAGCAGTTGAAAAATTCCCTGATACCTTGAAAATCGAGAGCCTTTCAGACAGCTTGCAGGAAACCCTTGCCACAGGTGCTGCGACAGGTCAGTTTTCAGAGCTTATCGGGCGTATGGGTGATAGCGTTGATGATTTTAATGCGGGTCTACAGAACTGCACGTCAGAAGCAGAACGTCAGCAGTATGCCCTTGATTGGCTGGCAAATTCGGGTCTGTCGGAAATCAATAACGAATACCAATCTGCAAATAAATCAACGCTGGACTATGAACGTGCTAGTTTTGAATTGCAGGACGCCCTTGCGTCTTTGGGAACTGCGTTCACACCTGTTATGGCAGGTGCAAAGGGAATGGCGGCAGATTTTCTGACAAAATCGTTGCCAGCTGTTCAAAAATTGTCGGGCGGCTTTACCCAACTGTTTAACGGCGTTTCTAGTTTGCTAGACGCATATGACAGTGGCGGTCTTGACGGCTTGATCGAACAAATTCCTGTTGTTATATCTGGGCTGTTCAGTTCTGCGTCAGAAACGCTAGCCGAAAACGCACCTACACTAATCACAGCGTCAACCACAGTTTTAACATCTATCATTCAATCGCTAGCACAATCAGCTCCGTCGCTAATCAACTCAATTTTGCCGTCACTGCTTAACGGCTTTTTCGGGCTGATAAATGCATTGGTTTCAACTATCCCGACGCTAGTACCTGAACTGGTGCAGGGTGCAATCACACTGTTTTTAGGTCTGATTGACGGACTAAATGACGTTATCAAACAGTTAATGCCAATGTTGCCTAGTTTGATAAAACAAATAACTGACACATTGATTGAAAATCTGCCAGCAATCATTGAGGGCGGTTTCCAACTATTAACAGGATTGATAACAGGTCTGACCAAATGCACGCCTGATTTGATAAACGCAATAATAGCGTTGATACCTGTTATAACAGATTCATTGACAGAAAATCTGCCAGCGCTAGTCAAGGCAGGTATGGAACTGATTGTCGCATTAGCACAGGGCTTGCCACAGGCTCTGCCTGACCTTATCGACGCACTGCCTGATATAATCAGCGCTATCATAGACGGCTTCAAGGAAGTTGATTGGCTGGACTTGGGCGCAAATATTCTCAAAGGCATTTTGAACGGCTTGGTTTCTGCTGTCAGCGGAATTTGGAGCGTGGTGGAAGACGTAGGCAGTGCCATTATAGACGGATTCTGCGATTTCTTCGACATTCATTCCCCGTCAAGGGTCATGGCGAAAAAGGTCGGTCAGTATCTGCCGTCTGGTATCGCTGTCGGCATGGAAGACACTGCGGACGAACCAGTGGACGAGGCACAGGCTATCGTTGACAGTGTTGCAGGTGTATCGGCTGAAATGGACCCTGTCATGATAGGCAGACAGACCGCAAGAAAAACTGCTGACAAAATATCAACCGAAGCCGACAGCACGACGTCAAACGGCAAGAGCGGTGATTTGACAGTGGTTATGAACATTGACGGAAAACGTTTTGCCACAGTGACAGCGCCATACATGGACGTTGCTATGGCTGAAAAAATCAATCTGAACGCTAGGAGGGTGGCTGACAATGTCTAGTATAACGATAAATGGCAAAAATTCCTATACCGATTTCGGAGCGTTGCTGACATCACGCAGTACACCGCCACCAAGTATTAGGGATATATCGGCTACTATACCATACCGCAATGGCGACATATGTTTCACATATCAGAATGGCGGTAAACCTACCTATGATACACGAACACTGACATACAAATTCGTGTTTATGGACTGTCCAAAAACCACCCTGCGGAAAACAGTGGCAGATTTTGAAAACTGGATTTTGTCGGCTGGGGAATGCGATTTATATGACGATGCCGAAATTTATCACTATAAGGCTAGAGCAATTAGCTGTGCCGAAAGCGAAAAAGGCTACCATATTGAGGTAACGGCGTCGTTCAAAGCACAGCCGTATAAGATATCTGATGATTTTTCAGACAAGGGATTTGATGATTTCAGTTTTGAAAATGACTATCTAAATCTTACGGATATGACGTTGACGGCTATTGAAATGGCTCCACACGCCCCTATGGGCGTTCTGAAAGTCTATTTGTATTCGGACGTGCCGATAAAACCACGTCTGATATATAGGCGGTCTGCTGATGATACCGACGAGGTAGGATTCACGCATTTCCAAAATAACGGCGTTGATATATCCGAAAAGGTATACAGACCGACAGAAAAACCATTCGATATGGACGAACTGATTTTACAACCTGGGTTGAATACTTTGTCAGCATATGGCTTCGGGTCTCTCACACTGGATCTGCATGAGGAGGTGTTATAAATGCACACTGTCACTATCACAAATGGCGCTGAAAAAACTACGATACATAGTGATAATCTTGACCGCATTTTTGGCGGAAAAGGTATCAAGGTTGTCAATGCCGTTGACAGTTTCACGTTTACCATATACCCCGACAATGCAGGATATGACAAACTGAAACCACTGACAACATCGGTCACTGTCACGGACGATAGCACAGGCAAAGACGTTTTTATCGGGCGTGTGCTGAAATGCCCTGACAGCATGGACGAGCAAGGTCTGATTTGTAAATCTGTCACCTGTGAGGGGCGTTTAGGTTGGCTATATGACAGCGTTCAGCCGTATGCAGAATACAAAGTGGTAGGCGTTCGGACAGTGCTAGCGTCATTCATTTCCAAACACAATGCGCAGGTCGGTGATGATAAACAAATATCGGTCGGGCAGGTCACTGTGACGGGTGAAAATAACTACACGTATTCTGTCAATTGGGTATCGACTATGGACGCTATATCTGAACAGCTGGTCGGAAAATTCGGCGGTGAAATTCAGCTGAGAGACCAAGGCGGAAAAGTGTACATAGACTATCTGGAACATATCGGACACGGCACAGACACAAAAATAGAACTGGCGGTAAATCTCAAAACTATCAGCCGTGAAGTTGATGAAACGAGCGTTATTACACGGCTATATCCGTTGGGCGCAAAGCTGACCGACAGCGAGAAAAGGTTGACGATTGGCAGTGTAAACGGCGGTAAAGACTATATTGAAGATAGTGCGTTGGTCGCTAAGTATGGCGTTATCAGCGGTACACAGACGTGGGACGACGTAACGCAGGCGTCAGTTTTGAAAACAAAAGCTACAGCATACCTGAAAAGTGCAAACAAAGCCAAAAAGCAGTATAAAATAACTGCGGTTGATTTGTCGACAATTGATATGAATCTTGAACAGTTTGAGCTGGGGTGCTGGTATCGTGTTGTCAACCCTCTTATGGGGATTGATGAAGATTTGCGCATAATCGGCATTACTATAAACCTTGACAGCCCTGAACAATCCGAGCTGACATTCGGTGACAAATTTGAAACCATGACGGGGTTCATGACAGCAAAAACCAAGAGCCTGCAGACCGCTATTGATAATAGTGAATTCAGAAACAGACAGGTCATAGACAGTAAGATAGAGAATGCAACTAAGCTTATCACAGGTGCAGAGGGTGGACACGTTATTCTTGACCCGTCAGAAAAACCAGAGCGCATTCTGATTATGGATACGGCTGACATAAATACCTGTAAATCCTGCATTCAGCTGAACAAGAACGGACTAGGTTTTTGGAAATCATCCGACGGCGGTTCTGCAAAAACAGGGCCGTACACAAACGCATGGACTATCGACGGAAATTTGGTGGCTAGTTTTATAACCGCCCTGACCCTGACAGGGTTGAAAATCAACAACGGCAGCGGAACGTTCAAGGTGGACGAGAACGGTAACGTTATCGCCAATAGGCTGTCGTCGAAATCGGCAACTATCACAGGCGGAACGATAAATATAAAAACGTCTAGCCAGAATACCAGTGTAATTCAGTTATCCCATAATGAATGGACGCTGAAAATCAGTCCGCTGGAGATACGCATTGATAACAGCACGATAGGCGGTCATATCGTCCTGCAGGCTGGTGCTATGTCAGGCTACTGGAATGACGAATTAAAATTTTCACTAGATACAAATAGTGGTAATATTTCAACGTACACAGACAGCGGAAAAAAAGTATTTACAGTTGATACCAATAACAGGGCGATGTACCTGTATAACGAAAATGAAAAAACCGCAGTGCAGTGCTACGGCAAAACAGGTGATATCATGTGTAACAGCGTAACGACGAAAAACCACACACTAGACTAGGAGGAATAAAATGGCAAATAACGTTGATTTGGCAGCAGCAATCGAAACTGTCAGAAACGCATTTTACGGCCGTGATGTCCGTCAGGCGTTGGTTGACGCACTAACGGCAACAGAACAGGCAGTAAATGACCTAAACCAGAATAAAATAAAAAGCGGTACAATTGAATACACGTTGGAAAAGGCAGCTTCAAGCGTGCAGATACCGCTAAATTTGGATTTTGTGCCGAAGCAGATATGCGTGTCACTGAGAGATATCGGCACACCTAGCCCATTTCAGAACTACTGCACCCATGTGCAGGTGTACAAGGGCGCATATTTCGCAGTGATTTGCATGGGTCCTAGCAATGGCGCAACCACTGTCAATGTGCCTGCAGGAACGTACAGCATTGACTACATAGCAATCGTATAGGGGGTGCAGAAATGGTAATCAGACTAGACGAAAATTACAACGCAATGACATCAACAGCCCTGCTGGGCTATGTGGGTGAAACGAACGCCCGTCCTGTGTCTGTCGAAGGGCTGACAGTAGACGGTGCAGACCGCTATGTGCTGACTATCGACTATGGCGACGGCACTGCCTACGAGATCGATATCACAGGCGGACAGTGGACGCCTACGGCTGACATACTGCGTTCAGCGCAGACAGTATCGTGTCAGATATGTGCGAAAAAACTGTCAGGGCAGGAGTACATACTGCTGAAAAAATCACGAATTTTCCGCCTGCGTATCGGTGCGGCTATCGGTGATAATGCCGTGCCGTCACCAAGTGTGGCAGCTGACGCACTGGATAAGATAGATGCCATAGGCAGACAGGCGCACGCAGATATGCAGACAGCCGTCACTGCCGCAGAAACAGCGACAACAGCGGCTGAAAACGCTGAGAAATCAGCTACCACCGCAGGAGTATCAGCCGACACCGCAGAACAGGCGGCAAGCCGTGCTGAAACTGCAAAGACAGCGGCTGAAACGTCCGCAACGCAGACTGAAACGGCTAGACAGGGCGCAGAAACTGCACGTGCTGAGGCAGTCAAATCACAGAATAACGCTAAAATATCCGCAGCGCAGGCATCAACGGCAGCACAGCAAACCGAAGCCGACAAGACCATAACGGCGGGATACGCTAAAACCGCCAAGACCTGCGCTGACAGCACTACGGCAGACAGGCAGGCAGTGCAGGAAATGGCAACACAGGTCACAACCGACAAGGCTACAGTGGCAGACCATGCCGCTAAGGTCGCAGAGAACAGAACTGCCGCTGAAACCGCCGCACAGACAGCGCAATCCATAGCGGATAGTCTGCCAGATGATTATGTGACGGCGGTTGCAAAGATCGCTGAAAACACGGCTGAGATAGCTAACGTGAAGCTAACGGATAAAGAACTGCAACGTAGGGTAAATGCGTTATATGACATGGGCAATGGTGTGACACACAAATTTGAAACGGACAGCGAAACGGCATATGCCAAGACAGTTCCGACAGGGGCAAAGCTGATGTCGGTTAAGTCAATAGGTGGTCATTCTGAGGTCATTGACG
>OGYY01000856.1_pt1 | contig 29279 bp, 30 predicted proteins | sample 1576671 | NCBI WGS metagenome assembly OGYY01 (sample SAMEA3541593, study PRJEB24748) | human gut metagenome | biome: human gut; feature: human-associated habitat; material: faeces | place: China | collected 2012 | reverse complement strand
AGACCGAAGTATTGTAGACAGCCTCCGGCATATCTCCAAAGTAGATGTTCAGCATCTTCTCACCCCTTGCTTATCAGGTTGCTTTTCTTTCTCTTATTGTACCCTCTTTGTACCTTCAAAACAAGAAGCAAAAAGCCCACCGACTTCTTTTTACAGAAGCCGGCGGGCTTTTTGCTTCTTGGGTATACCGAGTGTCTTTTGGCAACGCTATTGATTTGTGGATTTTATTACAGTATTCAGCTCATCTGATGCTTACTACCGTATTCATCTCTTTCATATATGCAAAATACTGTTCCTTTGTTATCGCTGGCGTAAAGTGTTCTATTGTTTCCTTTGCGCCCTGCGCCCGATCTTTCATCAGACGATATGACAGCAATGCAAATGCCTTGGCTGCTTCCACATATGCCAACTGTTCATTTGTCACGCAGATGTCTGCATTGTGAAGTGCGCCTTTGTAGCCGCCTGTCCGAAACTGATAGACCGGCAGCAGCGAAGACAGCTCTCCGAAATCTGTAGAACCGGCTTCATGGAAATCCTGCCGCCGATAGCCAACCGAATAATCGTGTCCATGCGCCTTCGCTTCGATGGAGAGATCTTCCAGCACCTGTTCCATCCAATGCGTGTCCTGTAACGGATGAACCGGAAGATATCCTGGTGTCGTGATGATTTCTGCCCTGCATCCAAGCGCAACCGCACCAGCACGAACCGCTCGGTCGTACTTTCTGCTAGCATCCCGTAGCGCGTCGATCCGTTTTGCTCTGACAGAAGACTCCACGCAGGCTCGCTCTGTAATCACATTGGTTGCGGTTCCTGCTTCCGTCAGAATACTATGAATGCGCACCGCATCCTGATCCCGAAACGTCTCACGCTGCAAATCAATGGCATGGAGCATGAGCTGCGCCGCATTCAATGCATTGATTCCTTCATGTGGACGGTCTGCCGCGTGAGCTGCCTTTCCATAGAAATGCACAGTCTTGTTCACAAAACCGTTTGTCGTTCCATTCGCCAGCAAATATCCATTTGTATTGCAGACGGTATGATGACCTACAGCCAGATCAACGTCATCAAATGCACCGATTCTGATCAGTTCGCTTTTACCTCCGCCATAACAGATCACGCCTTTCTTCTGCAGTTCCATACGGAATTCCATGTCAACATATTCTTCCGCAGGCACTGCCATGAAAACGATATTTCCCCCAAGTGCTTCCTTTACCTGTGGATCACTGAGTGCTATGGCAGCTCCGATCAAAGCCGCAATCTGCGCATTGTGCCCGCAACAGTGAGAAGCACCCGTTTCAGGGTTTGCGCAGATGTGGTTCGAAATAGGTAAGCCATCCATTTCTCCGATCACAGCAAGTACAGGGGAACCTGCATCTTTCGGCTTCAGATATCCTTTAAAGCCCGTAACTGCAAGATTTTCTCCACAGACGATTCCAAGACTCTCCAATTTTTCACGGATCAATGCAGATGTACGGTGTTCTTTGTATCCAAGTTCGGCATTCCTGTACACGTCTCGTCCGACCTCTATGATATCTTTACTATGGCTCTCAATCAGTTGTAAAATTCTCTGCTCGATTCTGTCCATTGTTTTTTGTATCAGCGCCAACTTTCTAGCCCTGCACCTATGACACGCATCCCATTCAGATACGTGACATCTCCTCCCTGTTCATATTTATCAAAGTCCACACAAAAACATGCAAAAGCTACAACCTTTCCGGACTGCATCACCATTCGGACGTTTTGCATCACCTTCCAGACCGAATGTCCTCCCGGTTCCTTGCGAAAATATGCAGGAATACAGTCGCTGGTCATAATATCTGCATCGACCATCAAAAAGATAGCATCCACCCTATCGCTGAGCCGCTGTACCTGACTTTCCCAGGTCATCGGTTCTTCAAAGCCATGCTCACCGACCCAGTGCACTCCTGTCTGACGAAGATTTTCTTGTTCCTGTGGAGATGCACAGCGCGCATCGGAAATTAGGATATTATCCCCTGAGCAGGGTTTTTCTAGCCTGCAGAACTGTGTACGCCAGTCATCCATGGTCTGGCCCAGAATTGTAGACAGCGGAAAACTTACAAAACGTACTTCGGGTTCAGATGAGTTTTTTACGATCCGATTATCCCCATGTGCGTCGATCCAGACCACGCCAATGCGTTTTTCCGTTCCGATTGCTTGCTGAATGCCGCCCACAATAGCCGGTGCGAGTGCGCAGTATCCCGAAGATATCAAAACTTTTTCCTTTCGACTTACTGCCTTGCAGCACTGCTCTGAAAGTTCCAGCGCAATCGCCTCGTGCAACTGCAGATCAGGATGGCTTTTTCCATCCACTGTTGTAACACAGTATGGTTCTCCAGTTTTTCCATATACACCGCACAGACGATAGTCCTCCACCGCCCGGCGGCCTGATTCGAAAGGTCTGCGTTCTGCGATCACCATTTCAGGATTTTCCCGATTTACACGCCACGCCGCATATTGATAGGGGTACTCAAAAACCGTAAGCTTGCTCATCCCGTTTTCCCCCATCAGCCGTCTAATTCTTCGCCGTTGGATGCAATCACCTTTCGATACCAGTCATAAGAATCTTTCTTATAACGCGTTCCCGTTCCATGTCCTTCATCGTCTACATCCACATACACGAAACCATAACGCTTCTTCATCTCGCCTGTTCCTGCGCTGACAAGGTCGATGCACCCCCATGTGGTATATCCCATGACTGGAACACCATCGATTTCGATGGCCTTTTTCATTTCCCGGATGTGCTCCCGGAAATACTCGATGCGATACGGGTCATGCACGCTTCCGTCTTCTTCCAGCACATCGTTTGCGCCGAAACCATTTTCCACTACCATAACAGGAATCTGATAAAGATCGTACATCATATTCAGGGTATAACGCAAACCCTTGGGGTCGATTGTCCATCCCCAGTCACTGGCCTTGAGATACGGATTTGTGTAATCCGTACGGAATCCCGGCTCCGGCGGCATCGGTGTATTTTTTCCGCAAACGAGGGTAAAGTAGTAGCTGTACGACAGGAAATCCACTTTGCCGCGGTTCAGTTCTTCCAGGTCTCCTTCACAGACCGGCAACCGGATACCCTTGCGCTCAAATTCGCGGAGTTTATAATTGGGGTATGCGCCGCGGCACTGTACATCGCAGTAGTAGAGCGTTTCATGCATATACTCCATATTCCGTTCTACATCTTCAGGATCACAGCTGTACGGGTAAGAGAAAATTCCACCATACATCATGCCCACCTTATTCTGCGGATCAATCGTATGTGCCAGCTGCACCGCCTTTGCGCTTGCAAGAAACTGATGAAATGCTGCGATCGCCGTCTGTTCTTCTGTTGGATTGCGCATACCACCGCATTTCCACGGAGACTTGTCCAGACAATTGATTTCATTGAATGTCAGCCAGTAATGCACCCGACCTTTATAACGATGGAAAATCGCCTCGCAATACCGCAGGTAACAGTCAACTAGCTTTCGGTTCGTCCACGAACCATCTGTCGTCAGACCCATGGGCATTTCGTAATGAGAGATTGTGATCAAAGGTTCAATGCCATGGCTCCGGCAGCAGTCAATCACCTTATCATAGTGAGCAAGGCCTGCCTCATTGGGTTTCAGTTCATCTCCATTCGGAAAGATCCGCGTCCATGCGATTGAGAACCGGTAGCATTTGAATCCCATTCCAGCAAAAAGGGCGATATCTTCCTCATACCGATGGTAGTGATCGATTGCACAATGACTGGGATAATAGATTCCATTCTGAACACCGTCCGTGATCTTACGTGGAACTTTGTATGCGCCGGCAGTAATAACATCCTCAATGCTCATGCCCTTGCCATCTTCCATCCATGCGCCTTCGCACTGGTTTGCAGCCGTAGCTCCGCCCCACAGAAAATCTTTTGGAAAAGCCATTTTCTCCTCCTGTTTATTCCGTCTTTGTAGCTTCCACCATTGTCGAAGCCGCTTTTGATTCAGTGTTCTTTTTCATTTTGTCTGCAATCTTTTTTCCACCCAGAAGGCCAGAAGGCTTTCCTACAGCCTCCGGCGTATCATGTGATTCATCGATGCCAAAAAACAGTGTCAGCAGGAAAGCTGCAACGATCACTACGGCCCATGCAATGATGATACCCCAGAAACCACGACCTGCAGTGCCATCGGCCTCCAGATAAGTGGTCACGCCAAAGAAACTGCCTGATGCCATAAAGTGACACTGTGTATTGAAGAAGCCAATGATCAGACCACCCAGCGCCGATGCAATATTGGCCGCCATGAAAGGCGTTTTGAGCGGCAGTGCAATACCGTACATTGCAGGTTCCGTGATGGAAGCGAGCATTGCCTGAATAAATGCAGACATACTCATTTCTTTGCGCTGCTTATTACGGCTCAGTACAAACACGCCCAGCGTTGCACCAGCAGTTGCATAAGCAGCAATGGAAGAAACCGGGTAAATATAGTCATAACCGTAAACCGACAAATTGTTGATCACAACCGGAATCAGACCTTTGTGAAGGCCAAAGATGACCAGCGGCTGCCACAGGAATCCCAGTACTGCAGATGTCAGCACGTTGTTGACCTCAAACAGCGATGTGACTGCAAATCCGACTGCATCACAGCCCCAGGTGACAACGGGACCAATCAGCAGGAAGCCCAGAGGCACTCCGATTGCCAGCGTAATGCACGGCAGAAAAATCTTACGAACCATTTTGGGAATGATTTTTTCCAGCCTTCTCGATATGACACTTGCAAAGAAGTTTGTTACAATCACCGGGATAACGGACTGTGTATAGTTCATCAGAATGACCGGAATCCCCAAAAACTCCATCGTGATGGAAGATTCAAACAAGGTACCCGAGAACAATGTGTACATTGTTTCGCCGCCCATGGCCGAAATCATATCCGGGTAGACAAATGCTGCACCGATAGCCATGCCCACAAACGGATCCAAACCAAACCGCTTGCCGGAGGTATAACCAAGCAGAACCGGATAGAAATAGAAGATTGCATTAGCTGCACTGTATAAGATTTTATATGTACCGGAAGCACTGCTCATAAGATTAAGCGCCGTCAATGCAACCAGAATACCTTTCAGCATACCGCCGGCAGCCAGTGCACCGATCGTAGGCGAGAAAATACTGGTCGTGATATCCAACAGTGCTGCAGAGAAATTCTTGACACCTCTTTTTTTCTTTTGAGGCGTTGCTGCGGCAGCTCCGGATTCGCCGCCCATCAATGCAACAAACTCATCGTATACGTCATTGACCTTATCTCCAAGAACGATCTGGTACTGACCGCCTTTGTTCACGACCGCAAGAACACCGTTCATCTTTTTGATTGCTTCCGTGTCAGCTTTGCTCTCATCGACCAGAAGCAGACGCAGACGGGTGACACAGTGCGTGCAGTTTTTGACGTTTTCTTTTCCACCTACCAACTGTAGGATGGATTTTGCCAATTCTTTCATTGCATTTCCTCCATTTTCGTCTCGTTGTTTCTTTATGCGAAACGTTATTCCGTATAAAGAACTCATTGACACAATGATACACGCTTTTTTCCATTTGTAAAGGTCTTAATTGTGCTTTTGGTATTTTGTAGTGAAGTCATACGCATTTTTTAATGATTCTGCACAAATCTTTTTCCCAGTGTTCTGTGTGGCTTTTTTCTCTTTTCGATTTGTGGTATACTATTTGCACTTTGTCCTGTGTGTTTTAAAATGAGAACGGCCGGTCGCCGTTCGGAGGAGATACATGAACGAACCCAATTCCAGCCAATATATTTTACAGTCGGTCAGCAATGCCTTGTCGGTTCTGGATCTTCTTGCCACTCACAAGTCTTTGAGCGCAGTCGAAGTCTCTCGGGAAATGAATCTGGGCAAAACCACTGCATTCCGTCTTCTGACCACTCTGGAAGCTCATGGCTATATCAGCAAGGATGCAGAAGCCCATTACCGTCTGGGCATGAAGCTTGCCTTGATGGGCGATGTAGTCACTCGCCGCTCCGAGTTAGCTCATCTCGCTCACCCTTATCTGGAAGCACTCCGCTCTGAGTTTCAGGAAACCGTTCATTTGGTCGGCTGGTATTCCGCCACAGAAGCCGTTGTTCTGGACCGCGTGATCGGACTGTCTCCCATCAGCTACTACACCAGCATCGGCTATATCAATCACCCTGCACATATCGCCGCCAGCGGACAGGTGCTGCTGGCTTTTGCTGAAGAACAAAAGCTGTCCAACTATTTTGCCAAAATCGATTGGACCGAAAAGATCCCAATGGCCGTTCCTTCTATTCCGGACGAAGAAACCCTGCGCAAAGTTCTTGCACAGGTGCAAAAGACCGGTTTTGCTTCAAATAATGGCGACGCTGTCGCAGGCTTATACTGCTATGCAGTCCCCATTTTTGACCATACCGGTCACGCATTGGCATCGCTGAGCATCTCTGGCTCTGAGGCCAACCTGAAAAGCCGCCAGCAGCCTATGATACAGAGTCTGCGACGAACCGCCGATCAGTTGCAGGAGACTTTCCGCATTGGGTTGACCTGAAAACGCTCTCTAAAGATCATTTTCTTCTTTCTACAATTCATATAAAAGCTGCATTCTTTTCTCTTTATATGAAAACATCCCCTGGTTTCTGATATATACCCAGTTTTCTGGACACTTGTGAATAATTAAGCTTCGGAAATGGATGCTTCCCTAAACTTAGAGGGAGGCATCCATTTTGTTTTACCGCTGGAAGCTGAACACCGGCTGCAAGAAGTCCAAAGAGGAGCGCACCGATCTGATGGCTGTATCGGAAAAGCCCATCCTCACCTTCACCATCGACTTTGAAACCGCCAAGCGTTACCGGGAAGCCAACAAGATGCCCCACCAGTTCCGCCGTGCAGCGTGGACCGACCTGACCGTGGAGGTGTATCTGTGATGCTTCTGGGAAGCAGCTCTGTGTTAAACACGATTCATCTCATACATGAGCAAACAAATAAGGCCCACCGCCAAAACTGACGGTGGGCCTTATTTTATGCTTGATTTTTAACGATAATTCGCTATAAAATCCTTATGCTCTCGGGTTTTTAATAGCAGCCTGGGCGGGTGCCAAAATTACAGAGCGTTCGCAACAGTGATCTGCCGTTTCTTTAACACGCTGTATCACCAAAGAACGGCTTCACTGTACTAAGAGAAACTCCGTTACGCTTTGCTTTTTCCCGTTCATAAGTCACACGGGTAACTTCCTCAATAAAAGCTCTGACTTCCGGAGTTGCTGTTGACCATGTGACATTAAAGCGTCTGCAAATTTGATAAAATGTGCGATAAAATGCATCACGCTCTGCATCACGCTGAAAATATTCTTTTGCACTCATCAAACACACCTCATTTCAAGTAAGTTACAAAGATGTTCATTGCTGCCTCACCAGAGAGTTCATAACGCGGTGCTCCGCCAAAACTCGGCAATGGACAAGCTCCATAGTCCCGGACATAATGCTCTGCCAGCTCCGGAACCTTTGCCTCGAACGTGACCGTCCCGCCGCATTCATGGTCAATCGACAGCTTGATTCCGTACGCAATCAACACCCGGCCAATGCCCTGATACTTTTTAGAATGCCCGACAATTGTCGGATTGCTTTCCGGCTGGCTCTCAATGTAGGTAATGTGAACCATCACGTCATTTTCCAATATTTCGTATGCAGCCAGCGCAACTAATTCGCCATCACTCGTCTTTAAGGCACACTTTTCAAAGGCATCATCCTGAATATAATCTGACAACCAGCTTGTTTGCCAGACGGGTTCTTTTTCAGTCTGTACCGCGTCAGACTTTTTCATGCGCACGATTTTCACACTGATATTCTGACTGCCGTCTGTTTTTATGATAAATGGTACAAACCTTGCCATATAGACCCCTTTTCAAGCTGAAGTGTCGTTCTCCTTATTATTATACTCATCCATTCGTAATTTTTCAAGCTACACAAAAAGCCCCTCGGCCTTCCATTACAGAAAGCGATGGGCTTGATTTGCTTTTGAACTGTTTTATCTCGTTGGAAAGATTATATCTTCTCAGGTTTTTGATTGCAGTTCGGATAGCTGTCAAAATTGCTGATCCTTCAAAATCAATCCAGTTCTTCTCCATTGGTTTTAATCACATGCTGATACCAGTAAAATGATTTTTTACGGGAACGTTTCAATGTGCCATGGCCTTTGTCGTCCATATCCACATAGATCATACCATAGCGCTTTGCCATTTCGCCGGTGCCTGCCGAAACGATATCAATGCATCCCCAGGGCGTATAGCCCATTACCGGCACATGGTCCTTTTCAATGGCTTCCTTGATGGCACGGATATGGCCGCGCAGGTAGTCGATGCGGTAGTCGTCCTCAATGGTACCGTCCGCATTGACCGTATCCTTTGCACCCATGCCGTTCTCTACAATAAACAGCGGCTTCTGGTAACGGTCGTACAGCTCGTTCAGCACATAGCGCAAGCCGTCCGGGTCGATGGGCCAGCCCCATGCCGTGGTTTGCAGGTAGGGGTTGGGCGCGCCTTGCTGGCCGCCGGTGGTCGTGGTGTTGGCCGAGAAGCGGTCAAACACGGTGGTTCGGTAATAGGAAAAGGCCAGGAAATCCGAGGGATACGCTTTTAAAATTTCTGCATCCCCCTGCTCCATTTTTAACGTAAAGCCATATTCGTCAAAAATCGACTGTGCATAGTTGGGATACTTACCATGGAACAATACATCCGAAAACAGCAGTGCCTTGCGCCGGAACGCATAGGCTCCAAACACATCTTCCGGGTGGCAGGTGGCCGGATAAATGCCGGACAGCGCCAGCATCGCGCCCATCTGGAAATCCGGGTTGATGATCTTTGCCGCTTTGTTTGCCAATGCCGAAGCTACCATCAAATGATGCAGTGCCTGGAATTTCAGCCCTGCCTCTGCATCCGGCGTTTCGCCCTGATTATACGATTTTTTGCTTCCGGCCTCCGATGCTGCATCGTTGGAAAGGCCCAGTGTCCAGTAACCACCCAGCACGTTCACCTCGTTCACGGTGACCCAGTATTTGACCTTATTGCGGTAACGCTGGAACACTGTGCTGGCATAGCGCAGATAGAAATCGATCAGCTTCCGGTTTGCCCAGCCGCCATAGGCCGTGGCTAGGTGCACCGGCATATCAAAGTGCAGGATGGTGACCAGCGGCTCAATGCCATGAGTCAGCATTTCGTCAAACACTTTATCGTAGAATGCAAGGCCTGCCTCGTTGGGCTGTTGGTCGTCTCCGTTCGGGAAGATTCGTGTCCAGGAAATGGAGAGCCGCAGCACCTTGAAACCCATTTCTGCAAACAGAGCAATGTCTTCTTTGTAGTGGTGGTAGAAGTCGGTGGCCACATGGCTGGGATAGTAATAGTCATCCTTCAGGATGCCCTGTGCACCCGCCGGGATGCATTCGCCCAGCCCGATCGTTCCCTCACGTCCATCCGGGAAACGGTAGAAGATCCGGCGCGGCTGTTCCTTGTTGCCATCGGTAATAAGATCCGCGACTGCAAGGCCTTTTCCGTCCTCCGCGTAGCCACCCTCATACTGGTTGGCTGCTGTGGCACCGCCCCAGAGAAAATTCTGCGGAAATCCCATTTCGTTCTCCTTTGCTTACTGCTCTTTCTGTGCTTCTTTTTCCGCCATGCGGTTGGACATCAGCACGAACGGGATGTAGGTCAGGGTGCCCACGATCAGGATCACCAGCTGCACAATGGCACCATGCCAGCCATAGGAAATGGTAGCATTGATGAACAGCGGCAGACCGAACGGTGCGTCCACGATGCTGCAGGAGATGAAGCCGATCTTAATGGCAAACAGACCGATAGCAGCTGCAATGCCGGAGTTCAGGATAAAGGGAATGGCGAACACAGGGTTCAGTACCAGCGGCAGGCCAAAGACCATCGGCTCGCCAATGCCGCAGATGCCGGGCAGCAGCGAAAGCTTTGCAATGGCACGGTGATCTTCACGCTTGGAGAACATCAGGATGGCAAAGATCAGGCTCAGGGTCAGGCCAGCGCCGCCCACAACAACAAACACCGTCCAGAAGCCACGGGTCAACGGATAGGCAGGAGTCAGGCCAGCCTGCACGGCAGCAATGTTTTCGGCCAGACCGGCAGCGGAGATGGGACTGCGGATGGGCTCCACCACCAGACCGCCATGGATGCCCAAGAACCAGAACAGCTGGCAGAACACAGCCATGATGATCACGCCTGCGGTGCTCTGCACAGCAGCCGACAGCGGAGCCTGCACAACGGCGTAGATGAACTCGTTGATATAAGAGCCGGTGGCCAGCTGGAACAGGGTGCCAAAAACAGAGCTGAACACGATGATGACAAATACCGGAATCAGGATGTTAAAGGAGTTTGCAATGCCTGCCGGAACAGATGCCGGCATTTTGATCTTGATCTTTTCAATACTGGTGAGCCAATGGAACAGGTTGGTGATGAGCACAGCCACCAGCATACCCACGAACAGGCCCTGTGCACCCAGAACGCCGCCGCTCAGGCCACTGGCCTTGCCGGTCGCTTCCTGAATGGTCACTGTGATGGTGTTGGGCACCATGGCGAAATAGCAGATCACCGCCAGCACACCCGTAATGAACGGAGGCATCTTTTTTGCCTTTGCCAGGTTCATGGCAATGAGCAGGATGATGGGGATGGTCATGCAGGAAACGGCTGCAAAGTTCATGGCGGTGAAGGCCGGAGCCAGGTTGCTGAGGGCCGGAACCCACTTTGCCAGGCCGGTGGTCTGGCTGGCGATCAGCGCATTCAGCAACGAACCAAAAGAACCTGCAATGATAAACGGAACATAATCGGTGAATGCATCCTTGATGCTGCGCAGATACACATTGCTGTCCACAAAGTCCGCAATGTCCATCAACGTGTTTTCAAACTTGCTTGTCTTTGCCATGATTTCCTCACTTTCCTGCATACAGATCTTCGGCCTGCTTCAGCACAGCTGCACCATCGCAGCGGCCATAAGAAGGGCCATCGATCACATCCACCACAGCCTGGTCGCCCACCAGCTTGGTCACCCGCCGCAGAATGTGGCGCACCTGCGGGCCCAGCAGCAGCACATCAAAATTGCCCAGTTCGTTCTGGATCTCGCCCTGCTCCACAGCCCAGATCTTGTAATCCTTGCCCTGTGCTTTTGCAGCATCCTGCATCTTTGCCACTACCAGGCTGGTGGACATTCCTGCATTGCAAGCCAACATGATCCTCATTGTTCATTTCCTCCTTTAAGTTCGTTTACGGTATCCTGTAATTCCTTCACCAATCGGTAAAGGTTTATAAATTCCTGTGCGTTGTCCTGCGCCATGGTCGCCATGGTCAGGTGATCCTGTGCGTGGACCAGAACAATGTTCAGCTCCACCGGGTTTCCGTTTGCCTCACCCTGAATCATATCCGACTGCGCCTGATGTGCCAGGTGGAACTCCTGCTGCGATTCCTTGAGCTGCTTTTGCGCTTCCTCAAAGTCGAACTCCCGTGCAGATTCCACCGCCATCAACGCCAGCGACTTTGCGTTGCCCGCATTCATGATCAGTTCAAAGGCTTTTGCGTATTTTGTCTCGTCCATATCATTCCGTCCTTTCGTTGTCCACAGCCTCAAGGCATTCTGCCAGAGTCTGGTAGCTTCGTTTTTGGATCAGCTGCCCAATACGCTGTTCATCCAGCAGCAGCCGTGCCGTTGTGGCGTAAAAATCCTGCAGCTTCTTGTTTTTCTGCCGCGATACCGACACCAGAAAAATCGCCTGCACCTCGTGCTGCTCGTCCCACTGGATGGGCGCTTTCAGGACTGCCACGCTTACAAAGGTATCCTCGGTCAGCACCTGACAGGGATGCGGCATTGCCACACGGTTTCCCATGCAGGTATGTGCCATCTTCTCCCGTTTGCACACCGCCTCGTAAAAGCCGGTTGGCAGCGGGTGGAGCTTTTCCACCTGGAAGACCAGCTTTTGCAGCGCTTCCTCTTTTGTTTGGGCTTCCAGCTCCGGGAAGAACAGCGGCTGGGGGTAATACTGCAGGATATCATGCGCTTCCTCCCGCAGAAAGCCCTTGATGGCACCGCTGCGCTTTTCGTCCAGGAGCTGCTTCACCTCACAGATGGGCACCGGCACAGGTTCCTGAATGGGCACCATCGTAAAAACGTAGTCGATCTTTGAAAAATCCTGCCTGCCAATGCTGCGCTGGTCACAGATGGCGATCTGATCGATGCGGTCGCCGAACTGTTTCTGCATCTTGTAAGCCATCAGCCGGGCCGTACCGGCGCCCGATGCGCAGACCAGCAGCACATTTTTCTTTTCAATGTGAGAGCGCTTGCGTTCCAGTGAAAGCTGGATGGTCAGCGCAAGATAGGCGACCTCGTTGGAATCCAGAATGCAGCGGTACCGCCGCTCCAGCACGGCGCTTGCCTGCACGGCAATGGTGTACGCCAGGCTGTAACGCTGCCGGATCTCCTTCAGCAGCGGATTTTTGAGCCGCATTCCGTACTTGATGCGGATGATCAGCGGTACCAGATGGGTGCTGAGCGAAAGAATCAGCTCCAGATCATCCCGGAAGTCCATCTGGAAGATCTGGTAGATCTCTTCCAGCATTTCTGTCACAGCATCCTGCACATCGCTGTCGATCACAAAATTCTGGCTCGTCTGCTTGCTGGCCAAGTGGATCGCCAGGTAGCGCACCTCTTGTTCCGGGTAAGGTACACCGGCCAATTCAGTAATGCACTTTGCACATTTCTGCGCCAGCTCATAGCTTTCGCCTGCAGACCACGTTTGGTTTTCTTCCTCGGTCATCTGGATGTATTGGCCCGATTGGATGCGCTGGATCGCCACTGCAACATGAACCACCAGACTGTTCAGCCCCACATCCGTGATGTGATAGTTTTCCTGTTCCAGAAGTTCCACCAGCATCTGTGCAAGTTCGTATTCCTGCGCGTTTTCTTCCAGTGCTGTGTGCTCCATGCCAGGGTTCCGTTCCTGTAAATATTCGGAAAGGCACTGCCTCTTGTGGAACTCATCTCCCACCAACCGCATTCCATAGTGCGGCTTGCGTTCCAGTGTCAGCTGGAACCGATTGAAAAAATCCTCTGCCTGCCGCAGATCAGAAGTCAGCGTTTTGCGGCTTACATACAGCTTTTCGCACAGGGTCTCTACCTTTGTGTAGCAGTCGTCCTTCAGGAAATATTCGATCAGGAACCGCACCCGGCCTCTGGAATCCTGCGGAATGTTGGAATCTGCCTTCAGGAAGATGGTCTGGAACTTATCCAGGTCCTGCACTTTCAAGCGGTAGCCTTTTCCCCGCTCGTGCAGGACCTCCGCACCGTGGGTCTGCAGCTGCTCGTTCAGTTCCTGCAGCAGCCCCCGCACGGTTTTTGTGCTCAGGCTCATCTTTTGCGCGAATTCATCCACCGTTTTATATTCGTCCTGCGATATCAGGCTTAAAAGCGTTGTGAGCCGCTCGCCCAGCATTTTATCGTTTCTCCTTTCGTTTCAGATTCTCACGTTTTCCTGTGGCTTTACTGTACCATGTTCTATCCGAAAACTCCAGAACCTCTATTTCCAGCTTGTAAAAGAAAAACATTTCTCGAAATCGGAAACAATCTGCGTTTTTCACAATTTCCATTTTCTGCGATTGTGCATTCTATCCATATCTCTTTTCTGAAAACAAATCAAGCCCTCCGGCTTCCGTTACAGAGGCCAAAGGGCTTGATTTATTTTCAGGCTGTCAATTTTTCTTTTGCGCCGTTACGGCAGCCAGGGGTACAGCCGGACGGTGTAGGTCTTTGCTTCCCCCGGCTGCAGCTGTACCAGCCCCACACCGGAGTTCAGGGCGTTCACCGCACCGCTCATGGGCTCTATGCAGATAAAATCCTGCGTGCCGTCGCCATTCCACAGCACCCACTGATTGAAGGGCTCCGCCGCGTTCATGCAAAGGCCACCGATCCGGGCGGTGTGCCCGGCTGCGGTATAAAACCCACGGATCAATTTTCCGCTGCAGGCATCGCTGCCATCCCGGTAGGCTGTTTCTTCGCTGGTCAGCGGCAGCAGCCTGCCGGTGGGGATGTACCGCTCGTCCACCTCCCACCGCTGCCCGATGGGCACCGCAAAAAACGGCTTTGCGCGGAATGCAATGTGCAGGCCGAACGCCAGCGGCATGGTTTTGGGGCCCGTGTTGCAGAGGGTGAACAGGTGCTGTGTGCCCGTCTCCGTCAGGCAGTGGGTCACCGTGATGGCAAAGGGGAACGGGTAGCACTCCCCCCGGTTCTCGTAAAAGCCGGTCACGCTGGTCGCGGTCTGTTCGGTCACCCGGAACGGCATCCGGGCCAGACTGCCGTGGATGTGGTTGCCGTACACCGGCTCATTGATGGGCAGATGATACGTGGTGCCCTGAAAGGTGAAGGCTCCTCCGGCTGTCCGGTTGGGCGGCAGCAGCAGCGGCATCCCGTACACCTGCGGTTCCCGCCGGAGCTGCGTCTCTCCTTCCGGTGTGCGCAGCAGCTCGCTGCCGCTGCGGGCAAGGCGGATCAGATTCATGCCATAGGCGGGCAGAACTTCCGCCTGCCATCCAAAGCCTGCCAGACGTACCACAGAAGAAGAAACCATATCTGCTCCTTTCCAGCAAACAAAAAACGGCAGGCAGCCAAGGCTGTATCTGCCGTTTTTGCAAACTTACCAGTCGGCAACGCTGCCGTCCTCAAAGAAAAGGTGCGGCGTGTCCCAGTGCCCGTCCGACACCAGCTTTGCCATAGCCTGCTCGTCCACCTCGATGCCAAGGCCGTCCCCGGTTGGAACACGGATGCAGCCATCGCTCTCGATCACGAAGGGCTTTTTCAGGATGCCGACGCCCAGATCCTGCCGGTTCGGCATGGCCGGGTGCTCCTGCGCCAGCAGGTTCGGGATGCAGGCATCCAGCTGCAGGCAGGCCGCCAGCGAGATGGGGCCCAGCGGGTTGTGCGGGGCCACCTGCATGTAGTAGGTCTCCGCCATGGCTGCGATCTTGCGTGCCTCAAAAATGCCGCCGCAGTGGCACAGGTCCGGCTGGACTACAGACACTGCCTGCTGCTCGATCAGCCTGCGGAAGCCAAAGCGCCCGAACAGCCGCTCGCCGGCTGCAATGGGGATGGACGTGCTGCGTGCAACACGCACCATTTCTTCGGTGTTTTCCGGCAGAACAGGCTCTTCCACAAACAGCGGATAATAGGGTTCCAGCTCCTTGAGCACCCGGATGGACATGGACGAACTCACACGGCCATGAAAATCCACGGCGATGTCCACCTTGCTGCCCACACGCTGGCGTACCGCCGCAAAGCGGTCCACAATGGCGTGGAGCATTTCCAGGTTATCCAGCGGCCGGATGGGCGGGATGACCGAATATTTTACGGCAGTAAAACCTTCGGCCAGACGCTGGTCTGCAATTTTCAGCATTTCCTCCACCGGGAAATCCCCGGCGATGGCTGCAGGCTTCAGGTGGCCGTACATCCGCACCCGGTCCCGGCAGGCACCGCCCAGCATTTCGTAGATCGGCATGTGGTAATACTTGCCTTTGATGTCCCACAAAGCCTGCTCGATGCCGGAGATGGCACTCATGAACACCGGCCCTCCGCGGTAATAGGTGCCGCGGTACATCAGCTGCACCAGATGCTCGATTTTGCACGGGTCTGCACCGATCAGCACCGGGCGGTATTCTTCCACAGCGGCGGCCACGGTGTGTGCACGACCCTCCACAATGGGTTCGCCCCAGCCGCAGATGCCCTCGTCGGTGGAGATCTTCAAAAACAGCCAGCGCGGCTGCAGGTAGAACAGCTCAAGATCTGTGATCTTCAAAGCGCTCAGCCTCCTTTAGTCCACGGCAGGAAGTCCATCAAAATAATACGAGCTTGCACCCGCCGGCCGCACATTGGTCAGGGTGCCCTTGTAATGCCGCAGGTCCACCGGCTGGAAGGGATATTTTGCGCAGTTTTCCTCGTTGAGGGCAAGGCCAAGGCCCACGCCCTCCGGGATGCGGATCTTGCCATGGTCGAACACAACGTGCTCATTTGTCAGCTCCCCGCGCCAGTTGACATCGGTCAGGCAGATCTCCAGAATGCGGAAGCCCGGCGTGGATGCTGCCAGATGCAGTGTGGCCGCATTGGCCACCGGCCCGCTGGGGTTGTGCGGGGCCAGCGCCACATAATAGGGCTCTGCCATGGCTGCCATCTTTTTTACGGCCGAAATGCCGCCGCAGTGGCTCACATCCGGCTGCACGAAGTCGGCACAGCCTTTTTCTAGGAACTGCTGGAACTGGGTGACGCTGTAAATGCGCTCACCCGCCGCAATGGGCACCGGCGACTTGCGGTGCACCTCGGCCAGTGCATCCAGACTGTCCGGCGGGGTGGGTTCCTCAAAAAACATGGGGTCAAAGGGTTTCAGGGCGTTGGCAATGCGGATGCCAGTGGCCACATCAAAGCGGCCATGCCCCTCGATCAGCAGATCGACGCTGCTGCCCACAGCAGCACGCACCGCTTCCACGATCTCGATGGCATGGAAAAACTCCTGATTGTCCATGTAGAGATATGCCTTGCCAAAGGGGTCCCACTTGAGGGCCGTGACGCCCATTGCCACAGCCTTTTTGGCGGCAGCGGCAAACTCGTCCGGCTCCTTTGCACCGGCAAACCAGACGTTGGCATACATGCGCACACTGTCGCGCACCTTGCCGCCCAGCAGCTCGTACAGCGGCACCTGCAGGGCCTTGGCCTTGATGTCCCACATGGCAATGTTCAGTGCCGAAATGGCGCTTTGCAGCACCGGGCCCACACGCCAGTAGGAGTCGCGGTACAGTTCGTGGCAGATCCGTTCCACCTCACGCGGATCCTGGCCGATCAGCACCCGCTTCAGGTCTTCAATGGCACCCAGAAGGGCATGTTCCTTGTATTCCAGCGTGCCTTCGCCAATGCCGGAAATGCCTTCGTCGGTCTCGATCTTCACAAACACATAATTCGTGCGGTAGGTATAAACATTAAAGGTTTTGATATCTGTGATCTTCAAACGCAAATCACTCCCTTTATAAAACAAATTCCGTGTAGTGTGCAGGGATCAGAACACGCACCGGGTCCTGCGCCAGCAGGTCGGCAAAGGGCTGCACGGCGCAGCCAAACGTAGAAAACAGATCCCAGTGCATCGGCAGCACATACGCAGGCTGCAGGATGCGGGTCAGGCGGGCCGCGTCCACAGCATTCATGTTATTGCCTTTTCCGTTGATGGGCAGGATCAGAAGATCGACCACCGCCGGGCGCTGGGCCAGAAGAGAACGGTGGAACAGCGTATCGCCGGTATGCCAGATGAATACCCCGTCCGCTTCCAGCACAAAGCCAATGGAGCTTGGGTCGCTGTGTGCCGCCGACACCGCTGTAAAATGCATGTCTGCCAGCGTCACCTCGGTACCGGGCGTCATGAGCACGAACTCAGCCTTGCCTCCGTAGCGCTGGCGCATAGCCCAGAACGCTTTTTCGGCGGCAAGCACTGTGAGCGGCCTGTGCACCTTCTCAAACAGTACATCCAGCGTGCCAAAGTCCATATGATCGGCATGACTGTGGGTGATCAGAAGAACATCCGGCGTACAAAGGAATTCCGGCTGGACAGGCACCTGCCGGTGATAGGCCGGGCCCTGCTCTTCTTCCAGCGTATTGGAAAGATAGGGGTCGATCATCACCGTGGTCCCGCCGTGGGTGATGAACAAAAAACCAGCCTGTCCCAGCCAGATGCACTTCATATGCAAGCTCCTTTGTCTGTATTCCAGTTCCGGGTCAGTCCGCGATCACGGTACCGTCCGAAAGCTTGATGCCTTCCTCTTCGTAGACGAACTGTGCAAGGCTGCCGCCGTCCACTGCCAGCTCTGCGCCGGTAATGATGCGGGCCTGCTCGTTGTCGGCCAGGAAGTAGGCTGCGTTTGCAATGTCCTGGAACTCCGCAATATCCCCCAGCGGGTTTTTGTTGTGCGGCGAGTTCCGGATCTCCGGGCGTGCATAGTACCGCGCCGTCTTGATGCCGCCGGCCACCACCGTATTGACACGGATGTGGCAGGGGCCAAGCTCCACAGCCAGGTTGCGGGCTAAACCGTGCAGGCCGGACTTGGAGGTGCAGTATGCACTGCGGTTCTTGGTGGTGCGGATGCCGTTGACCGAACCGATCACCACAATGGCACCGCCGCCCAGCTGCAGCATGTGCTTCGCGGCCTGACGGCAGAACATGAAGTTCCAGCCGATGTTGGTATCGATCACACGGATCCAGTCCTTGAAATCCACCTCAAGGAAGTTGGGCATGTTGATGCCCATGTTTGCGGCCACCAGCACAAGGGTGCTTACCAGATGGCCTTTCTGCTTTAAATCGTCGAACATGGCCGCCATCTGCGGCTCGTCCAGCACTTCCAGCCCGTAGCCAAAGGTCTCGATCTTCCCGTCGTTCTCTGCTTTCAGGCGGGCGGCAGCTTCCTGTGCGCGGGCCTGATCCCGGCTGGTAATGCAGACATCATAGCCGTTGGCTGCAAACTTTTGTGCCACACAATATCCGGTTCCGGTGGTCGCACCGGTCACAACAACCATCTTGTTCATAAGGCTTGCTCTCCTTTTTTCAGTTTTCTCAAGCACCGTACAGCAGGTTCGGCAGGAAGAGGATCAGCTTCGGGCAGAAGGCAATGATCGCCAGCACCAGCAGCATAATGGCAATGAACGGCATACAGGCCTTTGCCACCTTGGTGAACTTGAGGCCCATCAGGCCAGAGACCTGATACAGCACGATGCCAAACGGCGGCGACATATTGCCGATGCCCAGGTTGAACACGAACATGATGCCGAACTGGATGGGGTCGATGCCAAGCTGGATCGCAATGGGCATGAGCAGCGGTCCAAGAATGATCTGGGCCGGACCGCCTTCCATGAACATACCGATGATCAGCAGGATCACGTTGGTCATGAGGATGAAGGAGACCTTGGTCAGGTTCATGCTGAGCATAGTTTCGGCCAGGGCCTGGGGCACACGCTCGTAGGTCATAAAGTAGGACAGTGCGCCTGCCGCACAGATAAGGATCATAACGGTGGCAGTGCCCAGCACAGACTCCTTGAGGATCGTCCAGATGTGGGACCACTTGATCTCTTTGTAGATCACAACACCAATGAACAGCGAGTACCATGCACAGATGGCACCGGCCTCGGTGGCCGTGAACATGCCGCCGCGCAGGCCCAGCAGGATGCCAAAGGGGATCAGCATGGCCCAGAATGCCTGCCGCAGCAGGTGCAGCAGCTCTCTGGGAGATGCCATTTTATCGCGGGAGCCCTTATAGCCGTGCTTTTTGGAGACGATGTACACGTAGATCATCATGAACACCATGCACAGCAGGCCGGGCACATAGCCCGCTGCAAACATACGTCCCACCGAGATCTGGGTGGCAAACGAGAACACGATCAGGCCCATGCCCGGCGGGATGATGGGGGTGATCAGCGAGGAAGCGATGGTAATGGCTGCGCTGAACTCTTCATCGTAGCCGCGCTTGAGCATTTCCGGCACAAGAATCTTTGCTTCCATGGAGGCGTCTGCGGCTGCTGAGCCGGAAACGCCGCCCATCAGAACGGAAAGCAGAATGTTCACATGGCCAAGGCCGCCGGTCAGATGGCCCACAAGGCCGTCCGCCAGATCCAGAAGTCTGCTGGAAATACCCGCGTAGTTCATAATGGCACCCGCCGTGATGAAGAACGGGATCGCCAGGTAAGACGAAGTTTCGGTAACGGCCACCACGCGCTGCACCGCGATCTGAACGGGCAGGGTGGGCTGAAGGATCAGGAAGTACGGCAGTGCGCCGCCCAGAAGGGCCAGCCAGATGGGCACATTGAACATAGCCAGCGCCACGATGCACAAAAGCGGAAGCCAGATATTGATGTTCATTCCGTCGGCCCCCCTTCCTTGAGTTTCGCGGGCAGGCAGCGGACGGCCTGCACCAGAAACACAACGGCGTAAATCGTCATCAGGACAAAGCCCACCAGCATCCCGCTGTCCAGCACACGGTAGGAAATGCGGGTGGCCGTCATGATCTTGCTGCCAACATTCTGGATCAGGATCCATGTAAGATAGGTGCAGATGGCCATGATGACCGTGATGATCAGCTGCACCACCACATCAACGATACAGCGCACCTTGTGCGGGAATGCGTTGACCAGAAGATCGACGCCGTAATGCATGTGGCGGCGGTATGCAGCCGCAGTGCCCGGAAATACCATCCACGCAAACGCGATGCACACATATTCATCCGAGCCCTTGATGGTTAAATGCAGGCAGTACCGTGTAAACACATTGATTACGGTAAGGGTGATGGCAAAAACCAGTGCCACCGAAGCAATCAGCTCCGGGATATGAATCACGATCCACTTTGCTGTGGAGTTCTTTTTGGGAGAATCCTGCGCCATGGAATCTCCTCCTTTCTCGTTTTATTCCAGAAATGCCGCCTGAAGGCATTTGCTCAGGCGGCATCCGTTTTTCTTGCAGAAGATCAGGTGTTGGCCTCGATGGCCGCACGGATCGTATCGTAAATGGAGGGGTCAAGACCCAGCAGCGTGAACAGATCCGGCACAACGGCTGCAAAGGATGCCTTATCTGCCTCGCTCACGGTCACGCCCAGATCCTTGAACTGCTGTACGAACTCGTCTTCCTTGGCCATGGACTGGTCTGCCATCTCAACACAGGCGTCGGTCAGCACGCTCTTGATGGTCTGCTGGTCCTCGGCGGAGATCTGATCCCAGTAGGTGGGGTTCATGCACAGGGAGAACGGGTTCACAAAGTGGCCAGACAGGCACAGGTACTTGCACACCTCGTTCAGCGAAGAGCTGAGCAGCAGGGACAGCGGAGCCTCGCAGGACTCGATCACACCCGTCTGCAGCAGCGAGTAGTTATCGGCCCAGGTAGAGGTAGTGGGGGTGCCGTTCATGACGGTGATGAAGCCCTGCGCTGCAGAGGAGGGGCCCATGCGCATGATGTGGCCGGCACAGTCGGCTGCCTTTTCGATCTTGAAGGTGCTGATGAAATGGCGGTAGCCGATGGCACCGTAGCACAGCGGCTGGATGTCCTGCTTGACCAGTTCGCTCTCAATACCGGCGATCCAGTCAGACTTTGCCAGAGCCTGCACCTCGTAGAGGCTGTTGAACACATACGGGAAGGATGCGGGTGCAAAGTCCGACACCACATCGCCCAGATTATCAAAGCCCATGGAGCAGATCATGGGTGCGCCGGCGCGCATCTGCTCCAGCATATCGGTAATGGAGCCCAGCGCGTTGTTGGGGTAGATATCAAACGCCACGCGGCCTTCCGTTTTGGAGGTAATCTCGTCAAAGGCCGCATTGATCACTTCGCCGTAAATGCTGTCTTCCGACTCAGAATAGGCAACTTTAAAGGTAAGTGCTTCGGCCGCGGCCGGTGCAGAAACTGCTGTCGAAGAAGCTGCGTTGGATGCGGAGGCAGCGGTGCTGCCCGCGGAGCCGCCGCAGGCAGACAGACCGACGACAGCGGCGGTAGTGCCCATAACTTTCATGAACGTGCGGCGCGTGATCTTTTTCATAGTATTCTCCTCCTGTATGGTCTGTTTCTGTCCGGATTTGATATTTTATCAAATCTTTGATTCTATTTTACGCGTATTTTTGCCGTTTGTCAATACAAAAATATCAAAAATAAAATATTATGTTCACAGAATCTGGGCATTTCAGCCTATTCGAGGACAGGATGCGATCAAATCAGGCCTTTATAAAGATTGCTCAGTTTTCTTTCTGTTCCTCTTCGAAGTTTTCTGTCAGAGCATACTGTTTGGAGTTCAGAGTGTGCAGCTTGACGATCGTGACCGCCGAGATCACGTCGTTGTTGCGGATAGCATGGATCAGCTGGCTGTGCTCCCACACCGATTGGCTCATCCGCTGATAGTCTACCTCGTGATACTTGCGGATGAAGGCCAGTTGCTTGATGTTCCGCGCAAAAAGCTGGTAAGCCATGTGATCTGCACAGGGCGAATAGGCCAGCATATGAAACTTCATGTTCAGCGGGGTACGCTTTTCGCGCCAGTCCTTTTCCGTCAGTGCCGCCATCTGTGCATTCACATCTTCCAGCTGGTGCAAAAGCTCTTCCGAATAGCCTTTTTTCATCGAAAGCTCGATCAAAAGGCTTTCCAGCGCATACTGCAGGTCGTTGAGCTGTGCAACCAGTTCCGGCGTGACTGCGATCACGGTCGCACCCCGGTAAGGGTTCATTTCCAGCAGGTTTTCACCGCACAGCATACTGAACGCCTCCCGGACCGGCATACTGCTCACGCCGTATTTGTCCGCGATCTCTTTTGCCGTGATCCTGCTGCCCGGCTTGATCCGATGGCTTACAATATCATCCCGCAGCTGATCCGCCACACGGTTGGCAATGGTTGCGCCAAATCCAGCTTCCACTTCCTTTTTCACACGAATCATCCTCGTTTCTCTCAGATTTTTGCAGATTTTGGGCCGCTGCCCTGCTTACCCCTTATGAAAAAGCACCCCTGCACTGCGCCGCAGGGCCCGCAGCGTAACAAAGGAAGGCACATTTTCCCTTGTGCAGCCGGTTCTTTCTTCCAGAAACGCTTCAAACGCCTCTGGACGTGCCGGCTGCAGTGAACTCTTGGGCACCATGTATGCGCTGCTGCTGTTCAAAAACAGATACCAGTACGCCGCATCCGAATAAAAGCCGTTAACTGCCGAAAGCTGAACCTCTGTCGTTTTGTCATATGCCGTCACATACAGCGTATCTGCGCAGAATTTGTAGACCGTATGCGGAAAATTCCCGTTTGCTGCACGCACAAGGCGTTCCGCTGTCCGCCTTGCCGGAAGCGCCGAGCAGCTGATAGTCCAACAGCCAAAAAACAGCAGCACAAGCCGGCCTGTGCTCTCCTGCAGCGCAAACAGTGCCGCTGCGATCAAGGCAAAGCCGCAAAAAATCACAAACACCTTTCCAAGGGCTCCATACAGCTGTGCCTGCACCCGTGCCAGACGGTAGAAGGTCTCCTCACTGTGCTGGAGTTCGGCTGTAAAAAGAACGGACTGCTGTTTTTCATGTTTCATAAAGCGGCCATGCCTTTCTGATCAAACATGTTGTTTTTATTGTAGCATAAGAAAAATAAGAAATCAAACCGGAGTGGTCTTTCGGCATCTTTTTCGGATTTTCGAAAAAAGAAAATTTAATATTTGATCAAATCCAATTGTATTTTACCATTCTTTTTGCTAAAATGGAAGTACCTGAATAAAATATCGAAAAAGGAGTGGATCATAATGCCGGAATGCCTGACCCTTGGCGAAACCATGGCCGCTTTTGCACCGGACCGCACGGGCCCGCTGCGCTATGTGCCAAACTACAGTCTCCGCATTGCAGGGGCTGAGAGCAACACTGCCATCGGTGCTGCAAAACTTGGCGTGTCTGCCGCTTGGATCAGCCGCCTAGGGGCGGATGAATTTGGGCAGTACATCCGCAATCAGATCCGGGCCGAAGGCGTGGACTGCAGCGGTGTGCACTTTGACCCCGCCCACCGCACCGGTGTGATGTTCAAGCAGACCGGCTCTGGCGAGAGCAACGTGTTTTACTACCGCGAAAACAGCGCTGCCAGCCACATGACCCCGCAGGATCTGGACGAAGCATTGTTCCGCGGCTGCCGCATCCTGCACCTGAGCGGCATTACACCGGTGCTGAGCGAAAGCTGTGCCGAGACGGTGCAGGCCGCCATCCGTCTGGCGCAAAAATATGGTGCCAGGGTGAGCTTTGACCCCAACATCCGCCAAAAGCTGTGGAACGGCCGGGATTACACGCCCCTGCTCCGGCAGCTGACGACCCGTGCCGAGATCGTATTGATGGGGCTGGACGAGGCGGAAGTGCTATTCGGCACCCGGAACGTGGAGCAGCTTTGCGCAGGGTTGTTTGCCGTAGGCCATACCGAAGTGGCAGCGTTCAAGGACGGCAGCCGCGGTGCATGGATCGCCGACCGGAACCAGTGCATCCGGCTGGAACCCTATCCCTGCCGCTGCATCGACCCCATCGGTGCAGGCGATGGCTTCAACGCCGGTGTGCTGGCAGGCCTTTTGCAGGGACGCACGCTGGAACAGGCAGGCCGCATGGGCGCGGTGTGCGGGGCCCTTGCCACCGAAGTGCCCGGCGATGTGGAGGGTTGCCCGGATGCTGCTCGGATGGATGCCATTCTGAACGGAAGCAGCACCATTTACCGCTAGAAAGGAGAACCGTCTTATGGATATGTACGAAGTGTTTGCCCAGAACCCGCTGCTTGCCATCCTGCGCAATGTGCCCAAAGAGATCACGCTGGACTATGCGGGAGCCATCCTCAGGGGCGGCGTAAAGGTGTTTGAAGTGGCCCTGAACAGCCCGGACGCATTGGAGCAGATCACCCTGCTGCACAAAACCTACGGCAGCAAATGTCTGGTCGGTGCGGGTACCGCCATCTCCGTCGAGTGTGCACAGACCGCACTGGACGCCGGTGCACAGTTCCTGCTGACACCGGGCACCCCGCCGGATGTGCTAGCCTTCTGCCGTGACCGGGACGTGATGCTGCTGCCCGGCGTGCTGACCCCTACCGATGTGGCGGTGAGCCTGCAGTACGGCTTTCAAACGATGAAGTTGTTCCCGGCTGGTGACATGCCCCGCAGCTATGTCAAAGACCTGAAGGGCCCGTATAACGACACACACTACATTGCCATCGGCGGTGTAACACCGGATAATATTCAGGAGTTCCGCCGGGCGGGCTGCCTTGGCGTGGGCCTTGCCAGCAGCCTGATGCCGAAGGACAAGGTTGCCGCCCGCGACTGGGACGCCTGTGCGGCGTATGTGCACGCCCTTTCCGCCAAAGCAAAGGGCTGACCCGGAAATCATTGCATGTATATTTTGTCGCTTGCGCGTTCGGAACATCAAAGCTCAATTCAAAACCACCGGCTAAGCCGGTGGTTTTGAATTGAGCAAGCTAACCAACAAAAAAATGCCCCGGCTTCCTGTTACAAAGAAAATGGAGAATCTGCCTTAAAAGATCACCGTGGACGGCACAAGAAAGATTACATTCCACGGACAGAAGAGGAACGACTCAAATTAGAAGTTGCCACATTGAAACGACAGCTCTATTTAGCGCAAATGGAGAATGACGTATTAAAAAAATTGCAAGAGTTGGAGAGGGGGAATCTCTGAGCCTGACGAGACTTCTGTTCCGGTACCAGACAGTGAAAATCCTGCATGAAGAAAAAGGATATTCGATTCAGGATTTGTGTCCGCTCGCACATATTGCACGTTCATTCTATTACAAATGGCTAAACCATCCCAAAAGTCAGCATGAGCTTGAAAACGAGAAGATTTCAGCAGCGATCCAGCAGATTTACACAGAACACTCGGATAAGGGCCACCGCCGGATTCGGGATGATCTGGAAAAGGATTATGGCATTCTGACCAGCAACAAGCTGGTCTTTGACACTTTTGACAAGGCAGTTCAGGAAAATCCAAATGCACATCCTATGCTCCACAGTGACCGCGGGTACCAGTACACCAGCCGAATCTTCCACAAGAAACTGCTGGACGCTGGTCTGACGCCAAGTATGTCTCGCGTGGGACGCTGCATTGACAATGGCCCGATGGAAGGCTTCTGGGGTATCCTCAAACGAGAATGTTACTATGGACATACATTTAGCCGGGAAAGTCTCTTTTCGACGATTGAGAACTACATTGACTATTACAACAATCGCCGCTACCAGCACCGCCTGTTCATCCAAACACCAATGCAGGCTCATGTCAGTGCCATGAACCGGGGGCCTGATAACGATTTGCACAAAAAATCGCCGTTTCCTTATGAAAACGGCGAAAAAAATCTTGTATTATTTTTTCTATCTACTTGACGGAGTGCACCTCATTCCATTACAGAAACCAAGGGGCTTGATTCGCTTTTAGGCTATCTTATACCACAGGGGAAATCTTATTTCCTCGGATTTTTGATGGCAGCCTGGGCGGGTGCCAAAATTACAGGGCGTTCGGAATAACGACACATCGCGGTTTTCAATTCTTCAGTTGATTCCAAGCTCTTTCATCAACTCCGCACGGCTCTTTTCATCTTCGGAAGCCCTCTTTACATCGTCAATGCGATTCTGGTCAAGGAGCTTCTTTACCAGTAAAGCCATTTTGTTTTCTCCGCGGCTCTCGCCTTTCACGATGCCTCTGTTTTCCACTTTATCAAGCACATCACACATATTGCGTAGGCCTCCTTTCCAGCGTCAAAGTCACCGCGTGTCCAAAAGATAAGGTCTCAACATCTCAACCAGTTCGTAAACTTTCGTTCCGGGTGCTGACTCAGAGGGTTTCCATCCTTCATTTTGCTTGTCCAATCGCTTTGCATTGGCAATCGCAATGTCCATGTAAGGTCGCAGCACTTCATACATATCCGGGCGGTTCTTCTCGTAACTCCCTGCGCCAATGTTTTTCAGCCAATCGCTTAGCTTCGGCCAGTAACGAGATCTATCAATATCAGTATCCATATACATAAAATGCAGCAAATACCACAGTTCTACGCACTGGTTCGACCATACAGCATGGTAAATCGTCTCACTTTGTGCATTGTATTCTTCGCACAGCTGTGCTACCATGTCGATATTTTCTGCCGGAAAATCATCTGTGTCATAGACAATCCAGACGTGCTTAAACACAATGCCGTTATTCTGAACGTATTGACGAGCTTTCATCAACAGATTCACCGTATTGTCGCCAATGCCCTCTACCTTTAGCTGGATTCTATCACGGTACTTAGTATTGATAATTTTCTGAATTGCGCCAAAATACTGCGGTTCTGTTTCTGTGCCCTCGGATGCAATCAAATGGTATTCTGGCTGAATCATCCTCGCTTTATCGCGACGATCTTTCATCCAGCTTTTCCCAAGGTCACTTTTCTTTGGAGGTTTCAGACTCATGCCCAATCCCTCCCCGTCAGCATATTAGAGAGGTATGGGTCTGCACCATATCGGCCTTCCAGATATTGCTTATCAAAGGCCGCTGTGCTCTTGACGCGGGTGTTGTCCTCCTGCCGGAATTCATAAAGCGAATAAATCTCGCTCTCATGATTGTCATTCATTGCGGCAAACCAAATTTCATCACGGCGGAAAACAGTGTTTTTCATCGTAGTCAGGTCGTGAGAACTGAATAACAGCTGTGCGCCCTTCTTATTCAGCTCCGGATTCTTGAACATCTGAATCACATACCGGAGCAGCTTCGGATGCAGCTTGGCATCCAGTTCGTCCACAACCACTGTGCGGCCTTCCTGCAATGCTACCATCAGAACCGGCAAGGCTGCAATCATTTTCTTGGTTCCATCCGACTCTGCTTCAAAGGGAAGCTCGTAGACCTTGCCGTTGATCGTTCTTTGCGTGAACAGGTGCTTGCTATCTTCATCATAGCGATAACCGGACAAATCAATACCTACATCATTCAGTGCATGAATCAGGCTTTCCTTAGTCGTCTCACTCTTGGACACCAGCACAATGTTTTCTGCTCTGGGGTTTGCGTAGCTCTGTGTAATACAGGATTCAAACCAATTCTGCACTTCTGCAATCACAGGGATATTGTAGTTGATTGCCAAAAAAGAAAGATACGGCATCTTCGGGTTGACGTCCAAGTTGATGCTTGCCTTATTGATACTTGCGCCCAATTCAATCTTCTGGCCGTCTCGTTCAAAAATCAGACCCGTCTTCTTGCCACCAAGAGTGCGCCACAGAAGAGACTCAAAGACAATTTCTTTCTTGAGCGAAATGTAATACTGGTACTCCTTCTCGCCTACACGGAAGAACACCTGAAAAATCGTAGGTTCATTCGCAGAACTTTCATCCAGCATAAAGGGAGCCACACTGCTGCCCTGCTGAAAAATCATCGGCTGCCGATTCTTCTCCAATGCATGAATCGGCTTCACAACAAGGTTAATCAGGCAAAAGAATGCCTGAAGCAGATTCGTCTTACCGCCACCATTGGGGCCATAGACCGCGCTGACCGGAAGCAAATCTTCCGCTTTCTCCTGCCGAATCAAGGCATCCTGAAACTCCGGAATTGCCATTGCGCGGAAATCAAATGTCGTTTCATCCTTATAAGACTTAAAATTCTGAAAAGAAAATTGGCAAAGCATTCTTTCAACTCCTTCCAGTTATTAGTATACCTCATTTTCAATTTTTATTCCAGCATTTTAGAAAATTTCATTCTTATATAAGTTTTATAGAGCGAAACCGAAGAGTAAAAAGTTTTTATTTATACAAAAAACGGAGCTTCCCGCAGCATTTTATCTGCGCAAAAGCTCCGCCTCATGGTCTCTTATGATTATCTTTTAGTAGAACTGAATTTCGGCGCCGCTTTCCTCTGCAATCTGAATCACTTCATCCACGCATTGGCCCGCTTCTTCCTCTGTATCGGGGTCATATGCGTAAATATCATTCATCTGCGGGCCAAACGCAGCACCGTCCGCAATTATCAGAACCTTCTTGGATTTCATCGGGAACATCATTTGCTTGATGTTATCTTTGCCTGCCGCAGAGACACAGACAATGCCGTATTTCTCACCGATTTTTGTAAACAGCTGATACCCGGAATTTACATCTTCCGTCAACAGCTTTTCGACACCTTCCAGCTGCACATTGCTGGCTGTCAGCGAATCATAGACCGGGTATGCCTTATTATAAGTTCGTTTGAAGCGGCTGGTGGTCTTTTTCAGTTCCAGAATAGCGTTTACGCTGTACGGCAGGGTGCTTAAATCTTCTCTTGTGACCAGCACATAGTAGTTATCCGAATGCTGAATCGCACGGGCAAAGTCAAGGCTTGAAACAAAGGCACTGCCTTCATCCACAAACACGATGCTGTCATGGGTCGCATTCAACTGCAATTCCCAGTTGACACCCGACAGTACCCGGCACGGCTTATCACAGCTCACTGTTACGCCGCTCTGTCGGCCATAGGTCTCGTATGCTTGCAGCATTTCTACCAGCGTTGTTTTCCGGTGGCGCTGTCCCCTCGCAGAATCGTAATGTTTCGTTCCAGTTCGATTGTGAAAACGACCCGTCCGCTTCGGACTTCGATTTTATGTTTTCCCTTCATCCTATCGCCTCACACAAACTTAAATGCAATCGGCATTAGTTCTTCCATGCTGTGCACCACATCGCCGGTGTTCAGGACTTTCATATCCACCGGGAATTTTTTCTTGCCGAAATCCATGAGATGCCGCAGGTTGATGGTC
>OGYY01000852.1_pt1 | contig 29368 bp, 28 predicted proteins | sample 1576671 | NCBI WGS metagenome assembly OGYY01 (sample SAMEA3541593, study PRJEB24748) | human gut metagenome | biome: human gut; feature: human-associated habitat; material: faeces | place: China | collected 2012 | reverse complement strand
CAATATAAAGGCGAAAATAAATTGGTCTGTCTTCCACCGGAATTCTGGTATTTAAAAATTCTGTTTTTTCACCATTTTCAAGATGGATAATAGAAATGGCGCTCTGCCCCAATGTTTCACTGTAATATTTTCTCAAATTGATATAATTCATATTATCATAGTACAGAATCAATCCGGCACTGTGCTGATGAACTTCTGGTGTAAATTCCATCTTTGTAGTGATCCTTGCGTAAACACTGGTCAGCTTCCGAGCCAAAATACTCACCTTATTTAAGGAAGTTCTGGATTCCTGCCCGCGAATTCTGACATATCCCGGACGGGATTTTACATCTGCAAATCTCTGAGGCATAATTGAAAGGCGCGGGGTGAAAGGCGTGGGGTGAAGGGAGTTTGGCGGGCGTGCGACGCCAGGGGGCGCGCGGTGACGTGCGGCAAGGGCATGTTGCCGCTGGGTATGGCACGTTGCCGCTGGGTAGGGCGTGTTGCTACAGGGCAGGGTGTGTCGTAGTGCGTCAGAGCGCGTTTTTGGGCATGGAGGCGGCTGTAGCCTGCCGCGTGGGGAAATACCTGTCCACTTTGATACAGGGTCTTTAAAACGAAGAAAAAGCCTAAAATTCGCCCCGGAAATGCACAGTAGCGAAGGGAGGATATTCACGCCGCGGGTGTGCGCCTTGCGGGATCTTGCGGAGAGACTCACGGGGAGCCGCTTGTACCACGAACTCCGAGTGTGGCCCAGCAGCCTGTCTGTCCCAAGAGGGCTTCGCCTTGTCCCAACATGGCATCAGCCGGTTTTGCATGATGCAGAACCGGCTACTTTTTGCAGCTTGTTATAAGAGCTGCCCTGCTTGCAAAGTTTCTTTCCAAACCGACGCATACCTTTCCCAACCGCATTTTGCCGGTGGCATATTTCCCCGCCCTGCATCCGCCTTGCCACTTGCCGCTTTATGCCGGTTGCTTTCCCAAGTTTTGTCTGTCTTCATTGTTACACATGTAAGGTTGTCGGTCTTTGGAATGTAAGGTTGTCGGTCTTTGGAAACGGTTGACATTCCATTTGGGTTCGTGTATATTTAAGGATGCATGAGTCATGATGGATTCTTTTTGTCTATCATGTTCATGCTGCCGTAAAAGGGATTCTTTCGGCAACATTCCTCTTTTCCTTTTGTAAAGGAAAATGCCCGCAGAATGGCGGTTCCCAAGGCAGTGCAGCCTGCTCCCGATGAACCGTCCGTGCGGTAAAGGACAGCGCCGCGTCAGATGCTGAACCTTTCGCAGTGGCGGGGGACTGTCCCACATATTCGCCAGATACCGCGGCTCAAATGCCCCGGATGGCGAAGCATTTCCTTTTTTATTCCCAAAGCGGTTATCGAGGGCGCTTTCGGCGCCCTGTTCGACATCTGGGGACATAAAAATACAAGGGACGGAGTTCATGATTCAAAGAAATCAAAAAAAGCTGAACCGCCTGAACGTATTGTCAGACGGCGTGCTGATTGTGCTGTGTTATCTCTTCGCGTCATGGTTATGGCTGGATGTGATCAAAAACAAAGCAGGCAACATGGCGGCGCTGAGCAGCCTGAATGCAAGAGGCATGCTGGCTGCGGTGATCTACGCGGTCTGGACGGTTTTTCTGTTGACCCTTTTCCGCGTCTATCACACCAGCCGCGTGCACAGGTCGGGACGGGAATCCGCGCGCATTCTGGCGGGCAACGCCATCGCGCTGGCCACGGCAGCCTCAGCGCTGTTTTTGTTCCGGCTTCAGGACTTTTCACGCGGCGTGCTGGGCGTGTACTTTCTCTCCAGCAGTGCGGTGCTTATCGGCAAGCGCAAGATTTTGCGTTTCCTGCTTCGACGCATGCGCGCACGGGGGTACAACCTCAAGCACATGCTGGTGGTTGGTGGCGGAAAACTCGCCGAGCGCTATGTGCAGAACGTTAAAGCCGAGCCGTCGCTGGGTATTCACGTGGAGCAGTGCCTGGTACCAAGCGAAGGAATGCTTGAGAAGTTGGAAAGCCGCTTACACGGCGCAGGCATTGATGAGGTAATTCTGGCGCTCGCGCCGGATGAGCTGCGCGTGACGGCAGATGTCATCCAGGTGTGCGAGAAATGCGGGACGAAGATCAGCGTGGTTCCCTTTTACAACGATGTCATCCCCACCCGACCGACCATCGATACGGTGGGAAACCTCAAGTTGATCCAACTGCGCACCACGCCCTTGGACGAGCCAATCAACGCGCTGGTCAAACGCGCCTTTGACATCGTCGTCAGCGGACTTTTGCTGATTGTCCTCAGCCCGCTGTTTCTCCTCCTGGCCATTGCCATCCGGCTTTCCAGTCCGGGACCGGTGCTGTTCCGCCAAGAGCGCATTGGACTGAACAAAAAGCCGTTTACCATGTACAAGTTTCGCAGCATGCGCGTCAATGCCGAGCAGGACACCGCTTGGTCGGGCAGCACAGACGACCGGCGTACATGGGTGGGGAGTCTGTTGCGAAAAATCAGCTTGGACGAACTTCCCCAACTTTTTAATGTCTTTCGTGGGGAAATGAGTCTCGTGGGACCGCGGCCGGAGATTCCCTTCTACGTGGAGCGTTTCCGAGAAATGGTGCCCCTGTACATGGTGAAATACCAGGTGCGTCCCGGCATGACGGGCTGGGCGCAGATTCACGGCTTGCGCGGGGACACCAGCATTCCGGCCCGCGTAGAGCACGACCTGTGGTACATCGAAAACTGGTCCCTGGGGCTGGATATACGCATCCTTCTGAAAACCGTGTTCGGTGGGATGGTCAATCAGGAGGATATCAGCAGCGCGCCAAGCAGCAGGCCAGACGGCGGGGAGGGCATGGCCGGATGAGCGTTTCGGTGATCGTTCCCACGCTCAACGCGGCGGGCGAAATTGCCGCGCTGCTTGCCGCGCTCATGGGCCAGACGCAGCCGCCGGATGAAATTCTGGTGGTGGATTCGGGTTCGACAGACGACACAGCAGAGCTAGCGCGCTCGCACGGGGCAAGGGTCATATCCGTTCCCCGCGACCGGTTCGACCACGGCGGCACACGGGACGCGGCCCTGCGGCAGACAACGGGTGAGTTCGTGCTGTTCCTGACGCAGGATGCCCTTCCGGCGTATGAACGCTACATTGAGCATCTGCTCAAGCCCTTTGCGGATGAGCGCGTTGCGGCGGCCAGCGGCCGTCAGCTCCCCCGGCCGGATGCAAGGCCCTATGTGCGAGCGGTGCAGCAGTACCGCTACCCTGCCCAGAGCCAGGTCTGGGGAGCGGAGGACCGGCAGGCGCTGGGCATCCGGGCATATCACCTTTCAGATGTCTGCTCGGCCTACCGTCGGAGCGCCTATAAGGCGGTGGGCGGATTTCCCCATCCGCTGCCGACCAATGAGGACATGCTCATTGCCGCGGCGTTTCTCTGAATACGGATAAAGGGTGTGGGGCATGGGAGAAGTACTACGCATTGCTCAGGTGCTGAATCGGATGGATAGCGGCGGAATAGAAATGGTGTTGATGAACTATTACCGCCATATTGCCCGGGATAAAATTCAGTTTGATTTTTACTATGCGGATGACAGCACGTTTGTTCAGAAAGAGGAAATGAAGCGTCTGGGAGCGGGAACTTACCCGATACCCGCCTATTCCAACCCCATTGAGTTTCATGTCGCGCTATATCAGGCATTTCGAAAACACAAGTATCGGATCGTTCATGTGCATTTGAATACAATGTCCGTATTTGCACTTTTTGCGGCATGGCGTGCGGGGGTTCCGGTCAGAATTTGTCACAACCATTCCACGGCGCATTGGAGCGAGGGGAAAGTCACGCTGCTTAAGTACATGCTGCGCCCGCTGAACAAAGTGTTTGCCAACCGGTACTATGCCTGCGGAGAATGGGCAGGACGTTGGATGTATGGAAAACGCAATATGGAAAGCGGCAAGGTAACCATTCTTCCCAACGCCATTGATACGAAGCGCTTTGCGTATGATCCCAATGCGCGCCTTTTGCTCAGAAAAGAACTGGGGATTCCTGGGGATGCATTTGTCATAGGCCATGTGGGGCGATTCAAACATCAGGAGAATCACCGGTTTTTGATCGCCTTGTTCAAAGAAGTCCTCCACCGAAAAGCAGATGCGGTTCTGCTTTTGATCGGAGACGGACACAAGCAGGAAGAAATCCGGATGTTTGTTGGTGAAATGCAGATCGCGGATCGGGTTGTGTTTGTCAACACCCGGAGCGATGTGAATAAGCTCTACTCTGCCATGGATGTGTTTTGCCTGCCGAGCTACTACGAAGGAATGCCGCTTGTCGCATGGGAAGCGCAATGCAACGGCCTGCCCTGCCTGTTGTCCGATCAGGTGACGGAGGAAGCTGTGCTGAAAAAGAGCACGCAAAGGATACCGCTCAACCGGATCGCTGCGTGGATGGAAGCCGTTTTGCAAGCAAAGCGCGGCCACGAGGCGATCGTCAAACCGATTGATATTGACCACTATTGCAGACTTTATAGGCCATCCGTAGTATAATTACTTTAATACTTTAATATACTTGTAAGTAGGCGAATCAGGCACTTTCGAGGGGATATGCTGGGTAAATAGCTTGGCACGGCTCAGAGAAGAAGCTGGTTCACGATTCCTACTTTATTGACCGCTTGGCGTTAAGGCAAGAGATATCTTATGAAATAAAGAGTCTAAAGGATGGAGAAAAATGGTTTAAAGTTGGGCATTTGGGTTTGCAAACAGTGCAGCCTGTGGAAAACCGGGAAGAAAACGAGCGCAGATATGCGGCAGTATCGGCTGATGGAAAGCATTGGACTATTTGCAGATCAAGAAACGAGACTCAATGCGTAATGGATAAAAGGAACGACATGAAGAAAAGAATAGAAGTTCTTTTAGCGAGCTACAACGGCGCAGCGTACATCCGTGAACAGATCGATTCGATTCTCGCACAGACCTATGAGAATTGGCATCTGACGGTGTCGGACGACGGCTCCACAGATGCCACTCCGGAGATTTTGGAGGATTACGCCCGCCGCTTCCCGGATAAAATCACCCGGGTCTTCAGTGGCCGCCGCTTCGGCAACGCCCGGGATCATTTCTTTTGGCTCATGGCCCAGTGCGAGGCAGAGTACATGCACTTTGCCGACCAGGACGACGTGTGGCACCCGGAGAAGGTGCGCATCATGCAGCAAGCCCTGGAGCAAGCGGAGGCCCAATACGGTGCCCAAACCCCGCTGCTGGTGTTTACAGACCAGGCGGTGGTAGACGAAGATTTGAAGCCTTTGGCTCCGTCGCTGATGAAGATGCAGCAGCAGAGTCCGGAAAAGACGGACTACCGGAACATTCTTTTCCAGAACATTGTTACCGGCTGCACAAGTGCGATTAACCGCAGCCTCGCAAATCTGGCGGGGCAATGTAGCGATACGACCCAGGTGATCATGCACGACTGGTGGCTGGCTTTGGTTGCCGCCCGATTTGGAAAACTGGTGTATCTGGACCTTCCAACGCTGGATTATCGGCAGCATGGAGATAACAGCGTGGGGGCGAAGAATGTACGAAGTCTCAGCTACATTGCAGGGAAATTTCGGCGCCTTTCGGAGCTGCGACATTTCTTTGGAAGAAAAAAAGACCAGTCAAAAGTGTTTGCGGAGAGTTATCAAAGCTGGTTGACAGATGCAGACCGGTTACTTATAAATGCCTTTTCAAGCAAAAAGAACAACCTGACCTTTAAAGTTGGGTTTTTGCGCTTTATCTCCGGATTTTACAGAAGAGTGGGTTTCCTGCTGTTGTGGTGAAGTCACTGCGTTCGAACGTTTACTGATATAGGAGAAACCAACATGGATTTAAAAAAGTCAAAAAAATTGTTGATGATTTTGACCGCCGCATACTGGACGTTGGTGGTCTTGATTTATTTGGTAGCCAGCCCTCAGTTCCATCAGGTTGCTGCTGTCAGCGATACCCTTTCTCCCAGCGCCATGGCCGGAGAGCTGGTTGATGGGGTGACGCTTACCCAGCGCCTGTATTCTCCTGCGGAGGAGCTGACGGGGATCTCGCTCATGACGGCCACCTATGGCCGGGCGAATACCGGCACCCTGTACCTGACTCTGACCAACCAAGGGGGGAAAATGCTCTTTTCCAAGGAACTGGATGTCTCCGGCGTTTCAAACGATCAGTATACCTATATCCCCATAGAAAATCCTGTGTCCACGGAGCAAAATGAGCCCCTGCTGCTGACGCTGACCACACGGGCCTGCCAGAGTGGCAACGCTATTACAGTCTATTGCGGAAATACCGTGTTGGCCGGGAAGTTTGACATTGTTCAGAACATCTCCCAGGAAGACCGATTCTCCCTGAATGGAGAGACTGGAGCGGGAAAACTTTGCGTCAAGCTGGAGGGCATCCGGCATCTGAGCTTTTACAAAACCTATTGGCTTATTGTGACGGTTGTATTTGCTGCGGGCGTATTCTTTTGCGCCATTTGGTGGAAAAAGGCCAAGCAGGGGAAAAACAATCCTTTGGTTGCGGTTTGTACGCTGTATACTCGTTACGCCTTTCTGATCCACCAACTGGTTTCCAGGGATTTTAAAACAAAATATAAGCGCTCTGTATTGGGTATGGCCTGGAGCTTTTTGAATCCCCTTCTGACCATGTGCGTTCAGTATATCGTGTTCTCCACTTTGTTTAAAAGTGACATTCCGAATTATCCCGTATATTTGCTCACCGGTATTGTCTTCATGAACTTCTTTAACGAGGCGGTATCTATGGGCATGACCTCTATTACCGGCAATGCGTCTCTGATCAAAAAGGTCTATATGCCCAAGTATATCTATCCCGTTTCCAGAGTGCTGTCCTCCTTGGTGAACTTTGGCTTTGCGATCATTCCGCTGTTTCTGGTCATGGCTCTTACCCGCACGGCGTTCCGGCCTTCCTTGCTGTTGCTGCTGTTTGATATTCTGTGCATGCTGGGCTTTATCATCGGTATGGGCCTGCTTCTGACAACGGCCATGACCTTTTTCCAGGACACCCAGTTCCTCTGGGGCGTAGTTAGCATGATGTGGATGTACCTGACTCCGGTTTTTTATCCGGAGAGCATCATTCCTGCCAAGATGATTACCGCATTCCATATGAATCCTATGTATCAGTATATTACTTTTGCGAGAATTTGTATTATAGACGGTGTTTCGCCGGCTCCGGCTGCCTATCTATGGTGCCTGTTGTCTTCTGTGGTTGTATTCTTGCTCGGGATACTTGTTTTTAAGCGGGAGCAGGACAAGTTTGTACTATATCTGTGAGGTGGTAATATGGAGCCGATTATTGAGGTAAATGATGTTTCCATGCGGTTCCGCATGGCCAATGACCGCATCAGCAGCTTCAAGGAATTTGCTATTGCAAAACTTACCGGAAAACTGGAATACAAAGAATTTGAGGCCCTGAAGCACGTCAGCTTTGATGTGCAGCGGGGGGAGGTCGTGGGCTTGATCGGTCGCAACGGCGCAGGTAAAAGCACCATGCTGAAGGTGATTTCCGGCATCCTAAAGCCCACGGAGGGCAGTGTGACCGTCCGGGGAAACATCGCACCCATGCTGGAACTGGGTAGTGGCTTCGATTTTGACATGACCGGACGGGAGAATATCTTCCTCAATGGTGCAATTCTTGGGTATTCCAAGGAGTTCCTGGAAAGCAAATATCAGGAAATCGTGGATTTTTCGGAAATAGGCCAATTTATGGATATGCCCCTTAGAAATTATTCCAGTGGTATGATTGCGAGGCTTGCCTTCTCAGCCGCAACGGTTGTTGCTCCGGAGGTGCTGATTGTGGATGAGGTGCTTGCTGTAGGCGATGCGGACTTTCAGGAAAAGAGCCGCAGACGCATGATGGAGCTTATGAGTGGCGGTACAACAGTGTTGTTTGTCAGCCACCAAATCAAACAGATTCGGGATATGTGCAGCCGGGTGGTTTGGCTAGAGCATGGGGAAGTCAAGCTTTTTGGGGATACAGAGGAAGTCTGTGATGCCTATGCAAGGACATAAAGGGATGAAAGTGCTGTATTTCTGCCCGGTGGACTGGCGGTGGATCAAACAGCGCCCCCAGTTCCTGGCAGAACAGTTGCAGCATTATTGTGATTTGAAGGCCCTATATCCCTGGAAGAACCGTCGAAAAGGACTGCAAAGCGGAGAAATTCCCACTGTGGATATCCAACCGTATTTTACGCTTCCGGAGTTAGGCGGGCGTGTTGGATGGCTCAAAAGCTGCAATCGCATTTGGGTCCGAGCACAAGTTGCCAGAGTCCTGCGAAAAGAAAAACCGGATATGCTTTGGTTAACTATGCCATGGCAGGTGGATTTTCTTCCGAAGGGCCTGAACTGCCGCATTGTCTATGACTGTATGGATGATTATGAGGCAATCAGTATGCAGCAGGAGGAGCGGGAAAAAACCTTACGGCAGGAAGCGGAGCTGATCGCCAGAGCGGAGATGATTTTTGTATCCAGTGACCATCTCCTGCATCTTCTAATGCGCAGGCATGGGGTTTCGGAGGGACGGCTGTACCTGCTGCGCAATGGCTACAGCAGTAGCTGGGTAAGAGCTGCTGAGAACGCAAAAACCCCAGATTCTCTGCTGCGGATTGCCTATTTTGGAACCATTGGCAGATGGTTTGATTTCGGTATTCTGCTGCAAAGCCTGGATGTCTTTCCGAATTTGGAGTATCAACTGTATGGGCCTTTGGAAAATGGTGTCTCCGTACCGAATCACGCCAGACTACATGTTTGCGGGGTCGTGGAGCATGACCGGATTCCGGAAAAAGCATCGGTGGTGGATGCGGTCATCATGCCGTTTTTACCTACGGATGTTGTGCAAAGCGTAGACCCGGTAAAGCTCTACGAGTATATTTTCCTGGATAAACCCATTGTGTGCGTTCGTTATCCGGAAATAGAGCGGTTTGCTCCATATGTAGAGTTTTATGAAACGAAAGATCAGTTTAATGCAGCCATTCAGAGGCTTTTTGACCACCGGGAGCCAAAGTATACACGGCGACAAGCGGATATTTTTTTAGAAAAAAACACATGGTTCGTTCGGGGAAAATGTGCTGCCGAACGGATGGGGTTGATTACTACGGAGGAATAGAACATGAAAAAAGTTATGCTGGTATTCGGTACACGGCCCGAAGCCATCAAAATGTGTCCTCTGGTTTTGGAGATGAAAAAACGGAAGAATCTCCAAACCGTTGTCTGCGTTACAGGGCAGCACCGGCAGATGCTGGACCAGGTTTTGGATGCCTTTGGCGTAGAGCCGGACCATGATTTGTCGATTATGAAAGACCGGCAAACCCTGTTTGATGTTACCACCAATATTTTGGAGCGAATCAAGGCTGTTCTGGAAGAAGAAAAACCGGATACTGTTTTGGTCCACGGGGATACCAGCACCACCTTTGTAACGGCCTTGGCCTGTTTTTACCTCCAGATTCCTGTTGGTCACGTGGAAGCGGGACTGCGTACATACGATATTTATTCCCCCTATCCGGAGGAATTTAACCGTCAGGCAGTGAGCATTATCGCAAAGTACAATTTTGCCCCCACGGAGCTGTCCAGACAAAATCTGTTGCGGGAAGGGAAGAAGGATGAAACCATCTATGTGACGGGTAACACCGCCATCGATGCGCTGAAAACCACCGTCCGCCCGGATTACTGCCATCCGGAACTGGATTGGGCGGCAGACAGCCGTCTGATTATGCTGACGGCTCATCGCAGAGAGAATCTGGGCGAACCCATGCACCACATGTTCCGGGCCATTCGAAGAATCGTGGATGAGCATCCGGATATTAAGGTGATTTACCCGATTCACATGAATCCGGTTGTCCGCAAGGCGGCAGAGGAGGAGTTGGGCAATGATGACCGTATCCACATTATCGAGCCTCTGGAGGTTTTGGACTTCCACAATTTCCTGGCACGGTCTTACCTGATTCTGACAGACAGTGGTGGAATTCAGGAGGAGGCACCCAGCCTGGGAAAACCTGTCCTGGTGATGCGCGATACCACCGAACGGCCGGAGGGTATTGCGGCAGGGACGCTGAAACTGGTGGGGACCGATGAGGAAACCATTTATGCGGAGTTCAAGCGGTTGCTGGAGGACCACAGTGCTTATGAGGCTATGAGCAAAGCTTCTAATCCATATGGAGACGGGCTTGCCTGTAAGCGGATTGCGGATGTTTTGTGTGCAGGAATAGTTGATTGAGCATTGATTCATGCAAAATAGGTACAGCAAGAAGGGAGTATAGAGATGAGTGTGAATTCTAAAGCATACTGGCAAGAGCGATTTTCTAGTGGAAGCTGGGAAAAGTATGATGGAGATAAGCAATCCGAATTCTTTTCAAGCCTCTTTTTGGATATTATGCCGGAGTGGCTGAAGACGGACCTGGAGCAGAATAGATGGAACGTGAGCGATTATGGGTGTGCGCAGGGGGGTGGGACGGCGTTACTGGCAAGACGCTTCCCTAATTGCCACTTCACCGGTGTTGATTTTTCAAAGGCGGCGATTTCTTTTGCACAGGAGCATTATCAAATCTGTAGCTATGTTGAAGGAGACTTAACAAAGCCGATTCCGAAGACGGATGTAGTCTTTTCTTCCAATACGCTTGAGCATATGATTAATCCTTCCGAGATTATGGAGAATCTAATCAATGCCTCTGAAAAGCATACCATTCTTTTGGTCCCTTTCGAAGATGATTATGGTTTTGAAGAACACTTCCATTATTTCAATGCTCATTTTTTTAAAGATTCTTACGGGAAACACTTCCTTAGTTACTATCGTGTAGCTGATTGCCGCGAGAAGAATATTCCGTTTTGGCCTGGAAAACAACTGTTGCTGATTTATACAAATGAAGCATTTCGTTCACCGTCTCAGTACCGAATAGCGAATATGTGTGATGCAACCACTGCTCCTTTTGTAGAGGATGCCTACCAGCTCAGAATTGACATAAAAAAAGCTGAGACAGAAAAACAGATGCTGCTTATGCAGTATTCTGATAATCAAGAAAAACTTCAAAAACAACTTGAAGAAAAGCAGCAAGAACTTGTGATGCTTAGACAAGATCAAGAGACTAGACAGCAGGAGCTTCTGGCGCTAAGACAAGATCAAGAGACTAGACAGCAGGAGCTTCTGACGCTCAGAAAGGATCAGAAGGCTAAACAACAGGAACATTTGACACTTCGACAAGATCAGGAGATGAGGCAGCAGGAACTTCTGACGCTTAGAAAAGATCAAGAGGCAAATCAGCGGGAACTTCAGGAACTTAGAAAAGATCAAGAGGCAAAACAGTATCAACTTTTGGAACTTCAAAAAAGACTTGAGGAGAATTCTTGTAAGATTTCTTCGGTCATTGGGCTATGTAACAATCTTGCAGCAACGAAAGCCTTTAAACTGGTCCATTTGATTACCCGCATCCGGCACCAGTTCTTCGCAGGAACACGGCAGCAGCGGAAGGATTTCTGGAAATGGGTTGGTGGCCGATTCCGCCACCAGCCGGATTTGAACCATGGCTATAACCCCATGTTCAGCATCATTACGCCGCTACAGCAGATTCGCATATGCTTGACTGCGGAGCCTCCTGTGAGCCGGCAGGAGAAGACGCACTTAGATGTTGCTGTACAGCAGCCCCTGCGTCTGCCTGCATTGACTGAGCAGATTCTGCAAACGCCATACAATAAGCCGGATATTATTATGTTCTCGGTGATTGATTACGATTTCCGGTTCCAGCGTCCCCAGCACTTTGCAAAACGATTTGCAGAAAATGGGCATCGGGTGTTTTACATCAATGCAAATTTTGCAAATCCGGAGTGCATTCGGGAAATTGCTGCAAATCTGTTTACGGTTTCCTTTATGACCCAATCCTGCAATGCTATTTACTTCAATGACCAATGGGGCGGCTTCCAGCAGTGGATTCTGGAGAAAATGGAATCTCTGGTGGATACCTATGCCATCCGGGACGCAATTATGGTTTTGGATTATCCAAACTGGATGGATGTTTCCCAGGCACTGCATGATCGCTATGGGTTTGCCATGGTGGCGGACTATATGGATGATGCAACGGGCTTCCTGGGAACTACAACGAAATCCCTGAAGCAGAACTGTGAAAGAATGCTGCGCGACTGCGATTTGGTGGTTCCCAGCTCCCAGTTTTTAGCGGATATTGCGCGGAAGTATACGGATAAGATCACCATTGTTCGCAACGGAACAGAGGTAGAGCATTTCCAAAGAGCACTGGAAATGGAGCAGCATCGCCAGCGACCTGTGATTGGCTACTATGGTGCAGTATCCCACTGGTTTGACTGGGAAAAGGTCTGCTATGTCGCAAAGAATCTGCCCCAGTGTGATGTTGTGATCATTGGCGCTGTTACGGAGTACAGGGACAAACTGGAAGGATATGAGAATATCAAGCTTCTGGGAGAAAAGGATTATCAGGAGCTTCCGGAGCACCTGGCCTACTTTGATGTATGTCTGATTCCCTTTGAGACATCGACCGACTTGATCAAGGCAACAAATCCGGTAAAGTTCTATGAATACTTAAGTGCCGGAAAGCGGGTCGTTGCCACGGAGATCCCGGAGTTGGAGCCATATCGGGACCGGTATGTGTATATGTCCAATGATAACGGCCAGTTCCTGGAGTACATCAGGCGCTGTCTGAATGGGGAAGATACCCTTGCTTCTAAAGAGGATCGCATTGCTTTTGCGAAGGAAAACGCATGGCAGAGCCGGTATGAAGCATTTGCCCAAGGGTGTACAACGGCGGTTCCCAAGGTAAATGTGATTGTATTGACCTATAATAACCTTCGGCTGAATCGTTTTTGCATTGACAGTATTCTGAACAATACCGCTTATCCGAACTATGAACTGATCGTTCTGGACAACCAATCCACAGATGGTACGGTGGAGTATTTGAAGGAGCTGGATGTCAAGCAGGATCCCCGGGTCAAGGTGATTCTGAACCCGGAGAACAGTGGTTTTGCCGGTGGAAACAATAAGGCAATTGAACAGTCCGACGGCAAGTATGTTGTGCTGCTGAACAATGATACGGTTGTGACTCGAGGCTGGCTGACGTCCCTGGTAAAGCATATGGAAGCAGACCCCAAATGCGGCATGATCGGAGCGGTTACCAATTCTATTGGTAATGAGCAGATGATTCCAGTGCAGTACCACAATTTGCAGGAAATGGCTGCCTTTGCCTACAGCTATACACGCAAGCACATGGGAGAAGTATACACAGACGTGGATCGTATTCCGCTGTTCTGTACCATTATCCGAAAGGAAATGATGGATAGAATTGGTATGCTGGACGATGGCTACAAGGTCGGAATGTTTGAGGATGATGACTTTACCATGCTGGTACAGAACGCCGACTATCATATTCTGGCCGCAGAGGACTGCTTTATTCATCATGTCAACAATGCGTCCTTTAAGAAGCTGCATCCGGAGGAGTATAAGAGGATTTTCAATGAAAATCGTGCAAGATACGAGAAGAAATGGAATACGACCTGGAAGAAGCCGAAATACAGGGCAGAAGTAACAGCGGACGTGAACCAGGGATGTATGGTGGAGCCAATAGAGTAAAGAAGGAGAAAGCTTTCAGGTGTTAATAAAACAAGATGCAAAGCGCGTTGTGTGGTTGGATTGTCTGCGTGCTATCTTAATCATATTGATGGTTTTTGGACATGCTGGATCAGAATACAATACGTTTATCTACCTTGCCCATATTCCTGGATTTTTTGTAGTTTCGGGGTATACATCTCACTTGAAAAGTGAAATCTGCGATTATCTTTATATAAAAAAACGAATCGTGACAGTTCTAGTACCAGCTGTTTTAATCAATCTTGTGTATATACTTCTCTGCTGGATTGTTGATAATGCAGCAATTATAAGTGGGCACCTTGCATATTCCGGAGAATATCTCCCCCTTAAGATTCGACTGCAGCTTTTCTTTACAAGGCTTCAAACGGCTGATTTGGGATGAGCAACGTGGTTCTTGTTTGTTCTCTTTGAGGCGGAAATTCTTTTTGCGTTGTTGCGACATCTGTGTATAAAATGTAAGTGTCGTTGGTTACCCTATGGTCTTTGTATTTTGTGTGGGCTAGTGGGATATAAACTTGCTACCAGTGGAAGATACTTACCATTCCTTGTAGACCTTTCACTTATCGCAGTTTTCTATTATGGGGTTGGAGATTTTATTGCAGAATATGATATTTTGAACCAGATTGAATCCAAAATAATGCTACCATTGTGTATAGTGCTCACGTTGTTTTTTGGAAATTTCTGGTTTAAAGGACGCCTACCTATGAACTGGCCTACCCGGCAGTTTGCCGAACCGTTTATTCAACTGCTATCTTGCTTTGCGGCATTGTATCTTCTTTACGAGGCTGCAATATGGATTAGCAAGAGTTCCTTTTCTGCAATATTTTCGGAGATTGGTCGGAGAACCTATTCCATTGTAATACTTCATTTTTTGGTATTCAAATTGGTGTTTTTAATTTCTTATTGGTTGGGAATTGGGAATATCTCCTTAGATTATCTTCGCAACTTAACTCCAGGAAGAGAATTATCCCAGAATGGTGGATGGGTGCTGATTTCAATCCTGACAATAGCAATTTGCTGTTTCATCTCTGTTGTGGCTGAGAGGTCTACGCCAACGAACTATTTAATCAATGCAAAATGGAAAAAGGGCGGAAGGGGTACTACGAATGAGCATTCGTAAAAAGAGTAGTTTTATTATTTTCGTCTTGGGAGCATCACTGATTTCTGTATTCTGGATGCTATCGATTCATAATGCGCTTGTCTTTGACGATTCTACACTTTTGCGCAGAGCAAGTTTAAATTCCTATGATGCGCTCTTTTCCTTTTTCCCAACGAGTGTGTATTTGGATCGACCTGTTCGAGATATTCTCATAAAATTCATGTATGATTTATTTGGAACAGATTACGCGCTGCATCATGCAGCGTTGGTTCTGGTACACCTTTTGAATGTGGTTTTTGCTTTCCTAACAGCGCGCCGCTTATTTGCCATGAAGAAGGGACTGTATTCTGACGAGACGTTTTTGGGAGCGTGCATTACAGCGGTTGTGTTTGGAGCTTGGCCTAATAGCCAAATGTCAGTTCAATGGATATCCGGAAATAATGACCTGATGGGTGCGACTTTTGCACTCCTGGCCCTGCTTTTCTACTTGCGATCCATACAAGAGGATAAATTTAAGGGACAAAACGTATTCTTGGAGATACTGTTTTATTATCTGGCAATTCGTTCCAAAGAGATGTTTTACCCGTTACCGGCCATTTTCTTGCTGTGCGAATTCTATCAGATGCTTCAAAAGAAGCAACGGCAACGGTTAAGCGCTGGGGCCATTGGCGGAATCGCTGTAATGGTGATTTTCTTTACTGGGATTTTATATGGAAAGCTTCACGATGTGAGTGTTACCGTGAATCCTGATTCGCCGTACTACCAGACTTTTAATCCAATCACTATGGTCTGCTCGTTGCTTAGATATTGTATGGTTTATTTTGACCTTACAAACGGTAACTTCGTATATTCTTTCTCTGTGTTCGGCTTAATCGGGCTAATTGTTACACTGACCGGATTGGCATGGGCCGTGGTGTGTGTATTCAAAAAGCACTATGAACTATTGTTTGGATATGTTGCTATTGGATTCTCCATTGCCGCCGTACTGCCCATGGTGAATCAGGTACATCGGCTCTATTTGTATTTTCCGGCTTTCTTTATTGGGTTGACGGTTGCGATTGCCATTACTTTGCTGGGAATGAGAACTGACAGATGCCTGGTTGCACTGTGCCTATGCTGCTGTTTGGCAGGAAATGCCTCCGGCCCCAAAGGGTTTCGCCGTTTTTGGTACTCTGTAGGCGATATGGAAAATCGAGTCTACAATCAACTGCAGGAAATTGACAAACCTGTGGCAGAGAGCAACGTTTATGTATTCCTTGAGGATGGAACTTCGTACACACCCTTCTACTATGGTCCGGGTTCGATTATTAACTTGGTGTTCCAGGACAATACATTGAATGTTTCCGTGTGCGAGATGGATGACAAGGTGGAATATAAAAAGCCATATTTGGTTCTGAGCTATACGGACGGTAGTGTAAAAGAAGTGGAGCGGGAATCTGATAGAACACTGAGTATAGAAGCGGTGTATCCGAGTTATGATGAAAACGGTGCGTTAGTTTTGGGGGTATGTTCGGATAGAATGTCACAAGCTCTCCAAATTAGAATTGATGGCCAAGCAGTGCCGACTGTGGTAGGTCAGGAATTTATATCTGCTGAAATTCCTGACCAGTTGTACAATACAAAGGAGAGCATCTCTATCACTATTACCGATGAGTATGGAACTGTGAGCAATGTTTGGACACTGCCGTTAAATGAAGATAGGTGATGTTTTTCCTGGAAAGGAAAGATGGCTACGTTGGATGTGAATATTGAATCTGGCGAAGAAGGGAGAATGCTTGAATTGCTAGTAAAACGAGAAAAAATAGGGGAATGGTTGATGACGGTTGCAAAATATCTGTTTCTTGCATTGTTTCTAAGCCTCACAGCTCAGGTTTCTTTGGGAACTGTGTCTTCAGATAATTCCGCTGTCTATGGAGTTCCCCTGCAATATTTCATTCTCGCTGTTTTTGCGACGGGGGGGTATATGTGTTGCACGAATAATTCGTAAGAGTTCTACCCCACAGACAAAAAAATTACGGAAGTGTTTGTGGGCATTCTGGCTTCTTATACAGTATATTTACATATGGGGAACCTATTCGGAAGCCGGTTCTGATTGTTGGTGTATACACAATTTTGCATTTGACTTTGCTCGGCACATGGAAGAATACCCGTGGTATACAGAATATTTTTCCATGTATTCAAATAATATAGTACTTGGGCTGGTTGGCATTGTGATTCAAAAGTTGATGCCCGTTTCCTGTATTGAAGATGTTTGGCTGCTGACATCTTTTCTTGCTGCATTGCTAGCTGATTTTGCTATTTTTTGGACGCTACGATTTGTTGTCTACAATCTGGGCGAACAATATTACGGAATTGCTTTCCTGGCATCGTGCCTTCTAATTGGATTAAGTGAAGAAGCATCCATTCTCTACTCGGATATTCTTTCACTGTGGACAATTCCGTTTGCGGGATTCCATATCAGTAAATCTATGAAAGAGGACAATCCGAGACGAAAGTATTTTGACTACCTTATTGCAGGGCTGGCATTGGGATTCGGTGGAGCGGTAAAACCACAAATTCTGATATTTTTGATTGCCGGAGTAATTGTAGTTCTTGTGAGATTTGGAATTCAGGAAAAACCTTTTCACGCATGGAAGCCATTTCTGCTTGGAATTCTGGTGTGTGTTGCAATATGTACTGGGCTGTCTAATGTAGGGAAGCAGTGGTTTTGTGATAACATTGTTTCCCTGTCAAAAGAGAATCCTCGACAGTACTTCGAGGACACAGAGTTTCCGCTTCTTCATTGGATGAACATGGGCTTAAACAAGCAATCGGTGGGGTACTACAATTCTGAAGATGTGGAGGCAACAAGAGCGACTGTCGGAAAAGGCAACAAAAGCGCTATGCTGAAGGATTCTATCAAAGAGAGGCTGACGAATTTTGGTATCCTTGGATATTTGAAATTTGTCAACAAAAAAGTCGTATTAGCTTTGCAAAACGGAACATTCAGCGAGGGCATTGTTTGGAAAGGATCTTGTATAAACAATGAACAGTTCGCCAAGAAAATACAAGAAGTTTTTTTGCCGACATCACAACTTTGGAAACACAGTGTCGCGGTCCTCGTTCAGGTAATCTATTTGGGATGCTTGTGGTGCGGTAGTGCGAGTGCGATTTTTGACTTGAAAAAGAAAGACAATATTATAGTACAGATAGCGCAGATAACATTGCTTGGTGAAGTAATTTTTCTTGCGATGTTTGAACGAAATAAACGATATTTCTTCTCGGCACTACCCCTGCTGATATTCCTTGCGATTAACGGTATAGACCAATTTACCAAATTGAAAAGGAGCCATGTAAAAAATGATTCCATCCGATAAACCGATTTTATACATTATTATTCCCTGCTACAATGAGCAGGAGGTTCTTCCTCAAACCGCACCAATGTTTCTAGACAAGCTGACCCAGCTGACGCAGCAGGGGAAAATTGCGGAGAACAGCAGAATTCTTTTTGTGAACGATGGTAGCAAAGATAAAACCTGGGAAATCATCTGTGACCTTGCAAGGCAAAATGAGCACTACATGGGTATTGCCCAGAGTCGGAATCGGGGCCACCAGAATGCCGTAATGGCTGGTTTGATGGAAGCCATGAATCACTGTGACATTACCATTAGCATTGACTGCGATGGCCAAGATGATATCAACGCGATGGATGCTATGGTAGATGCCTACACGAAAGAGCATTGTGAAATCGTCTACGGTGTACGGTCGGCACGGGATACGGATACATTCTTTAAACGGTTTACCGCAGAAGGTTTCTATAAAATACTGAATATGATGGGCGCGGAAGTTGTCTATAACCATGCGGACTACCGCCTGATTTCTGCTCGTGCGCTGAAGGAATTTGCGAAGTTTGGAGAGGTAAATTTGTATCTACGCGGTATGGTGCCGCTGGTAGGTTTTAAGTCCACAACTGTTTCTTATGAAAGGCATACTAGAATTGCTGGGGAAAGTCATTATCCGCTGAAGAAAATGCTCGCCCTCGCTTGTGACGGCATTACAAGCCTTTCCGTCAAGCCCATTCGACTGATCACAACTGCGGGCCTGTTTATTTCGGTTATCAGTTTCATAGGGATTATCTGGTCAATTGTAGCTGCGTTAACCGGGCGAACAGTTTCTGGTTGGGCGAGCATGACGTGTATTATCTGCTTTGTTTGTGGCATGCAGTCCCTTTTCTTAGGTGTGATTGGAGAATACATAGGCAAAATTTATTTGGAAGTAAAACATCGTCCGCGGTATATCATTAGTGAACGGACATGGAAAAACGATAACGAGAAATAAGGGAGACGCTGATTATGAAAGGCATTATCCTCGCCGGCGGTGCCGGCACACGTCTATATCCCCTGACCATGGTCACGTCCAAGCAGCTGCTGCCTGTTTACGACAAGCCCATGATCTACTATCCCCTGTCCACCCTGATGTTGGCGGGGATCCAGGATATTTTGATCATTTTCACCCCCACGGACACCCCTCGGTTTGAGGCGCTGCTGGGGGACGGCAGCCAGTTTGGGGTGCGGCTGCGCTACAAGGTGCAGCCCAGCCCGGATGGCCTTGCCCAGGCGTTTTTGCTGGGGGAGGAGTTCATCGGGGACGATGCCTGTGCCATGGTTCTGGGAGACAACATCTTCTACGGCAACGGTTTTTCGAAGATCCTGCGCGCTGCCGTCACCAATGCCGAGCAGCGGAACCGGGCGACTGTATTTGGCTATTATGTCAACGATCCGGAACGTTTCGGCATTGTGGAGTTTGATGAAAACGGCAAGGTCATCTCCGTGGAGGAGAAGCCAAAGCAGCCCAAGAGCAATTATGCCATCACGGGCCTGTATTTTTATCCGGCAGGCGTGAGCGCCATGGCGCATGAGGTCAAACCCTCCGCGCGCGGGGAGATGGAAATCACCACGCTGAATGAAATGTATCTGAAGCGCGGAGAGCTGGACGTGCAGCTCCTCGGCCGCGGTTTTGCGTGGCTGGATACTGGCACGATGGACAGCCTTGTGGATGCGGCGGACTTTGTGCGCATGGTGGAAAAGCGGCAGGGCATCAAGATCAGCGCGCCGGAGGAGATCGCTTACAAGAACGGCTGGATCACGAAGGAAAAGCTGCTGGAATCCGCTGGGCGCTACGGCAAGAGTCCGTATGGCCAGCATCTCAAGGCCGTGGAGGAAGGAAAGGTGCAGTACTGATGAAGAGAATCGATACGAAGCTGCCGGGCGTGTGCATCGTCGAGCCCGACGTGCATGGCGACCACCGCGGCTACTTCATGGAGACGTATAACCAGCGGGCGTTTGCGGAAATCGGCATCACGAACACATTTGTGCAGGACAATCAGTCCTTCACGGCGCAGAAGGGCACGCTACGCGGCATCCACTTCCAGAACGCGCCGATGGCTCAGGCGAAACTGGTGAGGGTCACGAAAGGCGCTGTGCTGGATGTGGCGGTGGATCTGCGTAAGGGCAGCCCGACGTACCGGCAGTGGGTGGCCGTGGAGCTCTCCGCGGAGAATAAGCGGATGCTGTTCATCCCGCGCGGCTTCGGCCATGGCTTCCGCACCCTGACGGACGACGTGGAATTTTGCTACAAGGTGGACAACCTCTACAGCAGGGAATGCGACCGCGGCATTCGCTTCGACGATCCGGCCATCGGCGTGGATTGGGGCGAGGTGATCCCGGAGCTGCTCTCCGCAAAGGACACGAACGCGCCCCTGTTGGCGGAGAGCGACTGCAACTTTGTCTGCACGGAGGAATGAGAAGATGACGATCATTGTGACCGGCGGCGCCGGATTTATCGGTTCCAACTTTATCTTTCACATGCTGGGCAAGTACCCGGAATACCGCATCATCTGCCTCGACAAGCTGACCTATGCGGGCAACCTTTCGACACTCGCGCCCGTGATGGACAATCCGAATTTCCGCTTTGTGAAGGCGGATATCTGTGACCGTGACGCCGTGTTTGCCCTCTTTGAGGAGGAACATCCGGATATCGTCGTCAACTTTGCGGCGGAAAGCCATGTGGATCGCTCCATCGAGGACCCGGGTGTGTTCCTTAAGACGAACATCCTCGGTACGCAGACTCTCATGGACGCCTGCCGCAGGTATGGCATCACGCGCTATCATCAGGTGTCCACGGATGAGGTTTACGGCGATTTGCCGCTGGATCGCCCGGATTTGTTCTTCACCGAGACCACGCCGATTCACACCAGTAGCCCATACTCCGCCTCCAAGGCGAGCGCGGATCTGCTCGTGCAGGCGTATCACCGCACGTTTGGTCTGCCGGTGACGATCTCCCGCTGCTCCAACAACTATGGCCCATATCACTTCCCGGAGAAGCTGATTCCGCTGATGATCGCCAACTGCCTGAACGACAAGCCGCTGCCGGTATATGGAGAGGGCCTAAACGTGCGCGACTGGCTGTATGTGGAGGACCACTGCAAGGCGATTGACCTGATTATCCACAAGGGCCGCGTGGGCGAGGTTTACAACATCGGCGGTCATAATGAGATGAAGAACATCGACATCGTGAAGCTGATCTGCAAGGCGCTGGATAAGCCGGAGAGCCTGATCACCTACGTCACCGACCGAAAAGGCCACGATATGCGTTACGCCATCGATCCGACGAAGATCCACAACGAACTGGGCTGGCTGCCGGAGACGAAGTTTGCGGATGGCATCAAAAAGACGATCGAGTGGTATCTCAATAACCGCGAGTGGTGGGAGACGATCATCTCCGGCGAGTATCAGAACTATTACGAGAAGATGTACGGCCGCCGCTGATGAGAGGGAAGAGCATGAAGGTTTTTGTCACCGGCGTCGGTGGCCAGCTTGGTCACGACGTAATGAATGAGCTGGCTGCGCGCGGTTATGAGGGCATCGGCAGCGACATTGCACCGGAATATGCGGGCATGGCAGACGGCAGCGCCGTGACGCGCGCGCCATATGTGCCGCTGGACATCACAGACGGAGAAGCGGTGGAGCGCGTGCTCAGTGAAGTCAGGCCGGATGCGGTGATTCACTGCGCGGCCTGGACGGCGGTGGATCTCGCGGAGGATGAGGACAAACGGGACAAGGTGCGCGCCATCAACGCAGACGGTACGCGGCACATCGCTAAAATCTGCGGAGAACTTGGCTGCAAGCTGATGTACATCAGCACGGACTATGTGTTTGATGGACAGGGAGAGACGCCGTGGCAGCCGGACTGCACGGACTATGCACCCCTGAACATCTATGGGCAGACAAAGCTGGAGGGCGAGCTGGCCGTGCGCGAGCTGGCGGAGAAATTCTTTATCGTGCGCATCGCATGGGTATTCGGACGCAACGGCAAGAATTTCATCCGGACGATGCTCCGGCTGGGGGAGACGCATGACAGTCTGCGCGTGGTCTGCGACCAGATTGGTACGCCGACCTATACGCTCGATCTTGCGCGCCTGCTTTGCGACATGATCGAGACGGAAAAGTACGGGGTGTATCACGCCACGAACGAGGGCGGCTACATCAGCTGGGCGGACTTTGCGGCGGAAATCTTCCACCAGGCGGGCATGACGGCAAAGGTCATCCCGGTGACGACGGCGGAGTATGGGCTTTCAAAGGCTGCACGGCCATTTAACAGCCGGCTCGATAAGCGCAAACTGGCCGAAAACGGCTTTACGCCCCTGCCGGACTGGCGGGATGCACTGGGGCGGTATCTGAAGGAAATCTGAGCATAAACATAAAGCGCAGGAGAAATAGACGTGAGACTTTCGGTGATTATTCCAACGCTCAATGCGGCGCATTGTATTGAAAAGCTGGTACAGGCACTGCTGAACCAGAAGGTTGTGCCGGACGAAATTCTCATTGTGGATTCGCAGAGTGAGGATGGTACGGCATGTATGACCGCCGCCTTGCCGAAGGTAAAGCTGGTGCAGATCAGACGGAGCGAATTTGACCACGGCGGCACGCGAGATATGGCGCTGCGCATCAGCAGCGGAGAGATTGTCGTGTTCATGACGCAGGATGCCCTGCCGACCAATGAACACTTTCTTGAACGTCTGATTGCGCCGCTGGAAGATCCCTGTGTTGCGGCGGTGGGCGGCAGACAGGTGGCCTACCCGGATGCAAGGCCATTTGAGCAGCTTGTGCGCTCGTTCAATTACCCGGAAGAAGACAGGGTCTGGTGTGGAAAGGATATTCAGCAGCTGGGGGTAAAGGCCTTTCTGATTTCGGATGTATGTGCGGCGTACAGGCGTGCGGCGTATCTTGCTGTGGGCGGTTTTGATCATCCGATTCTGACCAACGAGGATATGCTGATGGCCGAGCGGCTGCTGCATGCGGGATATAAACTGGCTTATGCCGGAAAGGCCGAGGTCTATCATTCGCACCGTTTTACATTGAGGCAGGAGTACCGGCGTAATCTGCTCATCGGCCGAACGATGAAGCGCTATGAAGCACGCTTTGAACATGTGCAGGAGATGGGCACAGGCATGGCGCTGGCAAAAAATGTGCTGTTCACACTCTTTCGTGAGAGACATGTGTGGGAATGTAGTTGTTTCTGTGCAAATTGTACGGCAAGGATGTTGGGCAATCGGGTAGGCAGAATACTTGAGATGCGTCAAAGAAAATTGGAATAGAAAACCAATACTTGATATTGTCAGAGGATTCGCAGACCTTCCTTCAAAGATGCATTGCCTTGGCCGATTTGCGTTATTCTGCTTGATAAGTCCTTCTGAATGAGGTAAAATGAAATTGGAGAATTGTATAAGTTCAAGGAAACTCCAAGCGGGAGGTACTGATAGATGGGAAGCTATTTGAATCCGAGCAATAAAGGCTTTCGAGAAAGCCTTGCATCAGAAATCTATGTAGATAAAACGCTGCTCATTTGTTCTAATTTTATTCTACCATTCGCCACGTTGGGATGTCTCTATTTTTTGTGAAGTTTTTCAAATTTGCTCATTTATAGTCAGATGTTTTTGCGGCCTACCGAAAGGAGGCTTATCTGTCTGTTGGCGGTTTTGATCATCCGATTTTGACCAATGAGGATATGCTGATGACGCAGAAGCTGCTGGACGCAGGCTTTAAGGCGGCATATGCGGCAGACGCCTGCGTGTATCATTCTCACGACTTTACATTCAGAGAGCAATATCGAAGAAATTACGTGATTGGTCAGACCATGAAGCGATATGAAACCCGCTTTCAAAACATTCAGGAAACGGGTGAGGGAATCAAGCTGGCCAAGTTTGTCCTTTCTAAGCTTGTTAAGCAAGGGCACCTGATCGATTCGATTCGGTTTGCCGTGGATTGCCTGGCCAGAATAGCAGAAAACAGAATGGGCCGGGCGGCGGAAACGCAAAATAGAGATCGTTTGAGCAATGCTTCTATGAAGGAATAAAAGAGCAGTTATTTGCAAAAGAGCGTACACCATGTTGCGAAAGAAGTGGCCATATTTCAAGGCGGCCTGCATGATGCTTGATTTTTGCTTGATTTTGGTTGCATATTATCTCGCTTTTGCGCTGCGTTATGATGTGCTGGGCGGTGTTGTGACGGTTGACGTCAGGGGAAACGGGTATGATTAGTTCATAATAGGAAAACCGACTGCCGAAGTTGGAGTGAGGCGGTCAGCCCGCCTCGGGTTGGGAAATGGTATTGAGCTGGATGTATTCCGCAATTCTGCGCAGTTCGTCGGCAAAGTTAAATTTCACACTAATGTTGCCGTTCTCATAAACCTTGATATGATCCACAAGCTCAATCAGGATTTCCCGTGTAAGCGCACTGATGTTTTGGTATCTCATAAAGGCAACCAAGGCGGGGTGTTCATTGTTTACCCCGTTGGCAAGTTCATCGCGTTCGGCGGTCAACCGGGCCAGGGTATCGGTCAGGGTGTCCGTTTTTTGCTCGTAGTCCGCTTTCATATCGTGATATTCCTGCCGGGTAATCTCCCCGTCCTTCCAGTCCTGGTAAATAGATTGCTTGTACCGGTTCACCTTTTCCAGTTCCCGCTCCTTGGCGGCAATCAGGTCATTCAGCCGATGGGACTGACACCGCTTGGCCGGGGCCGCATTGATACGGGCCACAAGGTCAGAGTAGGAAACAGCCAGATGTACCTGCTGTTGGATCGCAAACAGGACGGCAGCCTCCAGGCGGTTGTGCTTGATAGAGTGCATGGTGCAGGCTTTTCGGGACATATTCTTGTAGGTTGAGCAAGCATAATATACATTCCCGTTTTTATTTGAACTTCGCGTTAAAGCCCGGCCACAATCTGCACATTTGAGAAATCCGCTGAAAACATGGACTTGGCGCCCTTGGGGTGATGTGCGTGTATCCCGTTTCAAAAGCGACTGCACCATATCAAAGGTTTCCCGGTCTATGATGGCCTCATGGGTGTTTGCTACACGCACCCATTCCTCCTCCGGCACCGCCTCGATTTCATGTACCTTGTAACTTTTGACCCGGTAACGGCCCTGGGCCAGATCTCCCGCATAGGTCGGATTGGTCAGGACCGCGTGGATCATACGCCCCGTCCACATGGAATTGCACGACCCTTTTACCGCCACAGGCAGCCCCTTGCTCTGCTTGTAAACAGATGGGCTTGGTATTCCATGTTCGTTCAGATAGACTCCGATAGCCCGCTTGGATGTTCCTTTCAGCAGTAAAGAGTAAATGAGTTTGACTACTTGTGCAGCGTCAGGATCAACGATCAGTTTATGCTTATCCTTCGGGTCTTTAACATATCCGTAAGGCGCGTAGGAACCGATGTACTGGCCGTTGCGCCGCTTGTAGTCGAATACCTGCCGGATTTTCTTGGACGTCTGAAAGCAATAGTTGTCGTTCATCACGTTCGTTATGGGAACGAGGATATTGGAAACGCTGTCCGGGTCACGATAACTGTCCACATTTTCCGCCAGACTGATAAAGCGGACGCCCATCTGAACAAAGAGATTGTCAATCAGGCTCCCGGCGTCACTGTAATTCCGGGCAAACCGGGAAAGGTCTTTCACAATCACGCAGTTGACTTTTCCCTTCATCACATCGGACAGGAGCCGCTGGAAATCTTCACGGTTGGCATCCGTCCCGGTATGGCCGTCATCCACATATTCCTCTGCACTGCGGAACTCATCCGCGTGCCGCAGGCAAAACTCGTTGAGCAAATCGCGCTGGTTTTTTACGCTGTTGCTATCGTCCTTGCCCTCCTTTGCCTTTTTCAAATCTTCCTTGGAGAGCCGGATGTATATTCCCACATCCCAGCGGCGGACGGTGTAGGACGGAACGGCGGGCTGTTCTTGTCCCCGGTTTTTGGTTCTTGCCATTTGTACCTCCTTCCCCATCACATTACACCTATATTATACCTCTGTCCCGGGGGCACATCAAGGATGCCTCCGCCTTGGGACAAAGTGTCTCATGGGCTGGAACAGACTGCGGCGCAAGGGTTTTACAGTCCGCTTTTCTGCCGCACCAGCAGGTCGACCAGCTTGTCCTGGAGAGAAGGGCCGTCCTCGGAAAACTCAATCTTGACTCCTACACCGCCTACGCAAAAGCAATAAGGGTTGATGGTCCTTGCGAGAAAATGGGCCACCCGCTCATCAAGAGAGAGCCTGCTGTCAAAGGCCATACCACTCACATCGGCCAGTTCTTCAGCATCCACAGCGCCAATATCAACACTCCGCATCTTTTCTAATTCCTGTACTGTCAGCCGCACGATACGACCTCCTTAAATTGTAATACATTCCCGGTGGGGAAACGAAAACGGGCGGCAATTTGCCGCCCGCTTTCCTTGCTCCACCTCCCTCGGGACAAAGTGTCTCAGACCCTAATAGGGACTATGCTCATAGTGAGCCTGGGCTGCCTGGAGTGTGGTAAAGTCCATTACTTCATAGAGTTCGGTCATCACCCGCGAAATGTCGGCGGGACGGTAGCCGCACCGCTCCAGGGCCAGGATCATGTACCCACGGCAGGCCCCATCGCTCCACGGTTGGGAGAGCATAGCCGCCAGTTCTGCATCACAGTTCATGGGACACCTCCTCCCGGCCTAAATCCGCATCCCGTTCCTGGACGGCAATAACAGGCAGGCCCTCTAACTCCGGGGGCAGCGGCCCGCGAAACAGGCGGGAACGGTTCGTAACGAGGATCACATCGGCACTGCCATCCCGGATGGCCTGGATTACGGACTGCAGCCCATAACGCTCCAGCGTTGTACCGGGGCATCCAATGTCCATGTGGATCTGTTCCAGTTCCATCCCCTGCGCCTGGGCATAGGTCAACAGTGCCTCGCGCTGGCCCAGCAGGGCATCCATTGTAAAGGGATTTTCCGGGCCGTCCACCCGGCAATAGAGAATCGCTTTTATCGTGTCACCCTCCTTTACTTTTTGAAAAAGGGAGCGCCGCACTGTATGTATGGCCTGTCAACAGACAGCAATTCCCGGTACGGCGCTCCCGCACAGGCAGCGGTTGAGCATAAGGGGGACAGCGGCCAACTTGTCCACCTACGGATCGCGGCCATGAACCGGCCTCAGTTCACTTGCGGCGCTGGTGTTTCCCGCTCGTTCCCCGTGGAAGGAAGTCACCGCGCACCCGCCGCCCGGCTCCCCGCGTCAGCCCAAGGCCTCCCACCGTATCTGTGCAGAGAAAGAAAACCTCTCTCTATATACCAAGGCCACTTTGGGGCAAAAAGCGAAACAGGAAACAGATAATTTTCTCAAAAAATTTTCCGCATGGTTTCCAGGCCGCGATCAATCGAAATTTGCACCGCCCGGCAGCTCACACCTTCGGCCCGGGCGATCTCTTCAATGGACAGGCCCAGCAGGTAGTGGGCGTCAATGCGCCGCCCCTGGGTCGGGGGCAAATGGTTGAGGGCGCAGCACAGCCGCTGGATCGTCACAGCGCGGGCCATAAACTCCTCCGGGGAGGGTTCAAACTCGCAGATGGAATTTTCGATGCCATCATCCGCATCCAGAGAGTAGTTGGCCTTGTTCCGCTTGGCCTGACGCCAGCAGTTGAACTCAAACCGCTTGTCTGCCCGGAGTTCCTGGGCCACCTCATCACTGACCTCAATGTACTCGTCTACCTTGTACCAGTAAAAGAAATCCCGCAGGTTAATAATTGTCATTTGTAGTTCCTCCATTCAGAATTTTGGGATGGGGTCAAGTCGAGATTTGAACGGAGGAACGGTGGGGATCGGCAGCGGGGGCGCTCCCGCCGGGCGCTGGGACAAAGTGTCCCAAAGCAGGAAATGCAAAATGCGCCTGCGCGACACAAAGCCACGCAAGCGCATGAAACGACAAATTCATTTATGTACTGCCAAATTTCGCGTCCACCGCCGGACTGATCCTGTTCGGGGGACGAGCTTTTTTTGACAGGTTAGGGGGATGAAAAAAGAAAAAGGACACGGTAATACCTCCCAGACACCGCCGTATCCTTAAAAAAGGGCGACTTTAATACACCCCCCGTATTCTCTTTTTTGAAAAAGAAAACGGCGGCTTGAAATTTGTTATTTCAAAACCGCCGTCTGTCAGTATCTTTTAACCGTAAAACAACGGCTTTTGTGATATGTTGGCTTATTCGCTGATAAACTCAATGTCAATATCCCCGTTGTTGTTCACAGCGGTCAGCGTTTTGTTCCCACCACTCTTTTCGTCCGGCAAATTGCTCTCGCCCTTTTTTATTGTGCAGGTAATGGCATACTCGTCCCAACTTCCTGCAATCGCTCCGGTAATATTTCCATTTTTGTTTTCTAGCGTGATGGCATTGGCGGCACACAAGGTATCAAAGGAAATATCTCCGCCATTGTTGGACAAGGTGACCTGCTCCGTTACGGTCAAGGCCGGCAGGGAGATGTCCTCTTTTGTGGTGCAGAGGGTCAGTGTTGCGAGAGAAGTATCGGGGATGTAGATCGTAATTTGGTCTGCACCGTCAGAATTGCTCCCACCGATGTAATCCGTCCACTCCTTATTGCTTTGCTGAACCATTGTCAGGACACCGCTGTCAGAAACAGAAATGTCATAAAATTCTTTGGCGCTTTCCGCATAGTCAATATGGAACTGCCCATCGCTGGAGGGCGCGACAACAATCTCCCGGTCAGTTACCTGGATGTCGATCCCGTTGATCGTCCCACCCTCTGGTGTATATGATTTCGTTTCAAAAGTATTGCCCTCGTCAGAGCACCCGGTAAGAGAACCGGCCAGCAGGAAAACCGCCAGGGCCAGTAATATGATTTTTTTCATGTGCAAGTTCCTCCTGTTACAAAGTTTTCCGTTTCAGTACGATAAGACCCGCGGCAGCCAAAAGGGCGCTCAACACCAGGCAAATGCCGATATGGATCAGCGCATTTGGATTGAGCATGACCAATTTGAAAAATCCGGCCAAAATCCCCCGCAGAGGTGCAATCGGTGTAAAGATGCAGATAATGGAAATCAAAATCGCATCTGTCAGCCAGCCGTACCAATGGGGCTGCATGGACAATAAAACATGGAGAAAAACCAGAATCAAAAATAAAAATACCGCCTGCTGGAGAAATGCGACAAAAATATTGTTTTCTGTCCAGCCGCACACATCCATCAGGTTAAGCACTGTCTGCGTGCGATTGAGCGGATCAATCAGAAGGTGGATGCCTGTCTACTCCGTGCTGTTTCAGTTTGCGTATGGCATTCAGACCGTCAAGGGTATCGC